>Ga0209090_10001219_pt1 | contig 16456 bp, 21 predicted proteins | sample ArcticOcean_MG_C_9_FD_187432 | JGI IMG/M metagenome (GOLD analysis project Ga0209090, IMG submission 187432) | Marine microbial communities from western Arctic Ocean - ArcticOcean_MG_CB2_152 (SPAdes) (version 2) | ecosystem: Environmental > Aquatic > Marine > Oceanic | place: Arctic Ocean... | reverse complement strand
CAAATTCGAAAACATAGGAAGATGGTACGATGTAATTCGTAGTGCCATGAATGAATTGGGCCATACAGAAAACCCAGACAAAGCCGATATCCACTTTTATAATCATATAGAAAATAACGGTCCTTCTGATGAAAATATTATTATAGTAAAACCCACGGCTCCTACTTCCAAACACTTCGCCTTAGATAAATTAGGATATGCTAATGCATCAGAGTTAGCTTATAAAGAACCAATCTTGAATGATGATATAGAACAAATGGATTGGCAAAGTATTATAGATCTTAGAAACACTAAGCCGAATAAATGGGATGATTCTATTTTACTTAAATGGCGACCAGCTAAAATATTTAAAGAACATATACTTATTATAGGCCAGCAACCACATGATGAAACAGTAAATGGATTTGGATTTGGAGATCATTGGAAAAAACTTACTATGATTGTAGATTACTTAAGTCCTATGCATTATAATCTAATAGTTAAGCTACACCCAGCTATGAAAATACGTGGTAAAATAAAAGATAAAGTAGATGCTTGGTTACATAATGGCATAGATGTACGTACAGGATTTAATAGCGTTCATGACTTTTTACCTCATACTACTTGTGCTATTGTAGATAATAGTACAGCAGGAATAGAATGCTTAATGCACGAAGTTCCAGTCATATCATACGGTTGGCCAGAATATCATTGGGCAACTAAAAAATTACAAACACTACCACAGCTACAGGATTTACTCCATGATATGTCCTGGCATAGACCTGTGTATGCAAGGCAATTTATAGAATGGTATATAAACCACTATCTTTGTACTGATATAAATAATACAGTGAGAAGATTAAAAGAACTTTTATAATGGATCAGATTAAAATAACAAAAAAGAACGAAGCATTTCTGTTTATAGAAACAGATGCTAGCGTAGAAATGGAATTAACAGAACATTTTTGTTTCTTTGTACCTGGATATAAATTTATGCCAGCGTATCGTAACAAATTTTGGGATGGAAAAATACGCCTATTTGATACACGCAAAAAGACATTATACGTTGGTTTATATAAGTACCTAAAAGAGTTTGCAGCACAGCGCGGATACGAAGTCCTAACAAGTGATTCTGCACAGTATGGAAGCGTAGAGCCGGAAAGATTACCATTAGATTTTGGTCGTGCACCTATCTTAACTGCCAATCAAATGCCTATTGAGCCAAGAGATTACCAATTTAAAGCATTAGAACATGCACTAAAAGAAGAAAGAAGCTTACTGCTATCTCCTACTGCCTCTGGTAAATCCCTTATTATATACCTTGCGGCCAGATGGTATATCGAGCAAGATCCTAGCATGAAGATTTTAATTGTTGTTCCTACTATATCTTTGGTTGAACAAATGTATTCTGACTTTGATGATTACAGTTCTACCGATGAATGGTTTAACACAGATGAATATGCTATGAAGATCCACGGTGGTACTGTTAAAGGTGAACGTATGGGTAGAATAGTTATATCCACGTGGCAATCAATCTATAAAAGACCTGCTGAATTCTTCCAAGTATTCGGTATGGTTATTGGCGATGAAGCACATCAGTTTAAAGCTAAGTCTATGACTGCTATAATGGAAAAATGTACAGAAGCTAAATATAGAATTGGAACTACAGGTACATTAGATGGCGCACAAACACACCAATTAGTATTAGAAGGATTATTTGGTCCAGTACATAAAGTAACTACTACTAAAGAATTAATGGATACGGATCAGTTAGCCAAATTAGAAATACAAATGCTTTTATTAAAGTACAAAGAAGAACACTGTAAAGAGATATCCAAACTAAAATACCAAGAAGAAATAGATTTCATTGTAAGGTATACACCAAGAAATAACTTTATAGCTAACTTAGCTATCAGCTTAGAAGGAAATACATTAGTCCTGTTTAATTACGTCGAAAAGCACGGCAAGCCCTTACATAACATCTTAAAAGATAAAATAAAAGGTGATCGTAAACTGTTCTACGTGAGCGGGGAGACGGACGTGGACACGCGCGAGAACGTGCGAAGCATTACTGAAACCCAGAATAATGCTATCATCGTAGCTTCATTAGGCACCTTTTCTACAGGTATAAATATTAGAAACCTACATAACATTATCTTTGCTTCACCTAGTAAATCACAAATCAGGGTATTACAAAGTATTGGTAGAGGTTTAAGAAAAAGTACTAGAAATACTAAAGTATATGATATTGCAGATGATCTACATTGGAAAACAAATAAAAACTATACTCTTAATCATGCAGCAGAAAGAATTAAAATATATTCAAAAGAAAAGTTTGATTATGAATTATTTGAGATAAATATATAATATGGAAGATTTAAATATAAGACACTTTAAACTAGTTAATGGTGAAGACATCATAGCTATTGTAAGTTCTAAAAACAAAGATAATTGGCTAGTAGAAAGACCCGTGGTGGTAGTAAATGGTCTTCTTGGTGGATATACTTTTACCCCTTGGTTCCCTTTTTCTAATACTAAAGCTCATAAAATTCTAATGGATAAGATTGTTAACTCTACTGGTATAGATCCAGATGTAAAAGAATCTTATCTTAACTTTGTATTAAGTCTAAAGAAAAAGAAAGCCGAGCTCGTCACCGACACCACTCTTTTACAAGAGATGGAAGCTGATGTTAATGCTCGTATGGAAGAACTGTTCGAAGAAGGACAGTTAGTTGATAATCGCAAGAAGAGAACAATTCATTAGAGTACCTCTTCCCTCGAAGATACTCTATTATTATATCATACTTTTCAGCATTTGTAAACCTTTTTATCAATTATTTTCAAATTAAATAAAGGTTTACTTTTAGTACGAACTATGGTATAATGTACTATATCAAATTAAATTATGGAGATATATAGAAATGGCTAAAGCCAAAACAGAAAAAAACAAAGCTCACTATATTAACAATAAAGAATTCTCACTCGCAGTAGTAGAATATGTTAAATCTGTGACAGCAGCTAAAGAGAAAGAAAAACCAATCCCAGTAGTTACCGATTACATTGCAAGATGTTTTATTAAGATTAGTGAAGGATTATCCCACAGACCAAACTTTGTTAGGTATACCTATAGAGAAGAAATGGTTATGGATGCAGTAGAAAACTGTTTAAGAGCGATTAATAACTACAATATTGAAACTGCTACAAGAACTGGTAATCCAAATGCATTTAGTTATTTTACACAGATTTGCTTCTATGCATTTATCCGTAGGATTACTAAGGAAAAGAAACAACAAGAGATTAAGTATAAGTTTATCGAGAAGATGGGTATAGAAGACTTTATTGAAATGGGAATGGATGGTACAGTAGCTCAAGAAACACAGAACTACGTAGATACTTTAAAGCAAAGAATTGGTGTGATCAGACAAAAAGATGATGCAGTAAAAGAATTTGCTAAGAAAGAAAAGAAAACAAAAAAATTAGAACTGTTCATGGGATAATGTTATGAAGAAAATGTCAACCAAACAAAAAACTGCTCACAATAGAGTTACAACAAAAAGACGTAAGACTATTATGAAGCGAAGAGAACATGTTGCTATATTAAAATCAGCACATACAAAAGCAAATGAAATATCTAGGCAATTAGAAAAGATTAGATATAACCAACATAAAGCCGCAAAGGCACAGGCAGTATGAAAGTAGCGATATTAAATGATACCCACTGCGGTGTCAGGAATTCAAGCGATATATTTTTAAATTATCAAGGTCAATTTTACAGAGATATCTTTTTTCCGTATTTAGAAGAACATGGTATTAAAAATATACTTCACTTAGGTGATTACTATGAGCATAGAAAGTTTGTTAACTTTAAAGCTTTAAATCAAAACAGAAAAGACTTCTTAGAACCTATGCGTGATGCAGGTATTACTATGGATATTATTCCTGGTAACCACGATGTATACTTTAAGAATACCAATGAGCTATGCTCTCTTAAAGAGCTTCTAGGCTACTTTACATCTAACGTTAACATTATCATGAAGCCAACAGTATTAGATTACGATGGTTTGGGCGTAGCAGTTATCCCATGGATTAACAATGCTAACTATGAAGAATATACTAAATGGGCTATGAATTGCAAAGCTCCTATCCTTGGTGCTCACTTAGAGTTAAAAGGATTTGAAATGATGGCTGGCATGCCAAACCCCCATGGTATGAATGCAGACATATTTGGCAATTATGAAATGGTTCTATCTGGGCACTTCCATACCAAATCATCACAGAACAATGTACATTACTTAGGGTCACAATTCGAGATGACCTGGGCAGATGTAGATGATCCTAAATTCTTTCACATATTAGATACCGAGACCCGCGAGATCACGCCCGTGCGTAACCCTATTACCATGTTTAAAAAGATTGTATATGATGATAGCAAAACAGATTATAACGATATAGATGTTAGTGAATATGAAAAACATTTCCTAAAGCTAATTGTTCTTAATAAAAATGATCTTTATATGTTTGATAAATATATAGATAAGTTACAAAGCATTGAAACATTTGAGCTAAAGATAGCAGAATCGTTTGAAGAGTATTTGGGAGAAAGCGTCGAAGACGAGAAAATATCCCTCGAAGATACAACACAACTTCTCGATACGTATGTTGATGCAGTAGAAACCGATCTAGATAAAGATCACATTAAGGTTGAGCTAAGAAAGCTTTATACTGAGGCACAGAATCTCGAGATATTATGATACATTTTAAATCCTGCAAGTGGGAGAATTTTCTTTCCACAGGCAATGACCCGATCACAATCTTATTAGATAGATCACCAACAACCCTTATCGTAGGACAAAATGGGGCAGGCAAATCTACTTTGCTAGATGCTTTATCCTTTGTTCTATTTAATAAACCCCATAGGGATATAAACAAAAACCAACTAATCAATTCCATCAACGGAAAGAAAACCTTAGTAGAAGTAGAGTTCGATGTCGGTGCATCTAATTTTAAAGTTGTAAGAGGCATTAAACCTGCACGCTTTGAAATATGGCAGAATGGCAATATGATTAATCAATCATCTAATGCTAGAGATTATCAAAAGTTTCTAGAACAAAACATATTAAAGCTTAACCATAAATCATTCCATCAAGTGGTTGTATTAGGTTCAAGTTCTTTTATTCCTTTTATGCAATTACCCGCTTGGTCTCGTAGATCTGTTATAGAAGACTTACTAGATATTAATATATTTTCTAAGATGAATACCTTATTAAAAGAACGTAACTCCAAAATTAAAGATGAGTTAGTTGATATTAACCATAGGATAGATTTACTTAAAACAAAGATAACAGGACAAAATAAGTACATTAAAGATTTACAATCCTTAAACCAGGACCAGATAGATAATAAGAAAGATTCGATCGAAGTTCACAAGACAGATATTAAAGCTACCTTCGAGGAAAGTAAAAAGCTCGGTGAGAATTTAGAGACCTTACTAAAAGAGGAGGATAAACGGTATAGAACCAACAATGAAGAATTATCTACTTTTAGGTCCCTAGACCTCCAGCATGCATCAGGTATCAAAGATCTGGTTAAAGAATCTAGGTTCTACGAAGATAACGATCACTGTCCTACATGTGACCAAGATATAGAGTTAGAGAAAAAGAATGAAAAGCAATCACAGATCAAATCAAAAGCTGCACAAATCCAAACCGATAAAACTATATTGGCTAAACAGATAGAAGATGCCCAGGCTGAACTACAGGATATTCAGAATAGAACTAATCAATTAAGACAGAAGCAACAAAAGATTAATTCTAATAATGATAAGATTACTTTACTTCAAAAAGAGATAGATAAGATACAAAAAGAAATCGGTCAGCTAACTAGCGCAACCGGCGATGTATCAAAAGCCAAACAAGATCTAAATAACAGTAGGAAATCTAAAGAAGATATAACCGAAAAGAAATTAGAGTATGTAGAAGAAAGAACATACAATGAAGTCATAGGGGAAATGCTTAAAGATACGGGTATTAAGACTAAGGTCATTAAGCAATACCTTCCTGTTATGAATAGGTTAATTAATCAATACCTACAAATATTAGATTTCTTCGTAGCATTCCACTTAGACGAAAACTTTAATGAAACAATTAGATCTAGACATAGAGATAGCTTTAACTATAGTTCTTTCTCTGAAGGCGAAAAACAAAGAATTGATTTAAGTTTACTCTTTACTTGGAGACAAATTGCTAAGTTAAAGAACAGCGCAGCTACTAACCTATTAGTCCTCGATGAAACATTCGATAGTTCATTAGACGCAGATGGGGTAGAAAGCTTAACTAAGATCTTAGGAACTTTAGAAGAAGGATCAAACGTTTTCATTATTTCCCATAAGGGTGATATCCTCGAGAACAAGTTCAGATCTAAGATAGAATTCTTCAAAGAAAAGAACTTTTCAAAGATAAAGTAACGTTTCGTCACAGCCACGTCACAAACACGTGAATCTTTGCAAAAAGATGAAAATAGTTGTTTACATCCACCTTGAACTACGGTATAATGGTACCTATAAACAAAAAATATAAGGAGTTTTTATGTTACAAAGTTCACTACTACCCAAATTACTAGCTAAGGAAGATATTACTATTAGACATGGTAACTATCATACTGCTTGGTTTGATGTAAAAAATAGGGTCTTAGGATTACCTAATTGGAAAGATATGGGTAAAGATGTTTATGATCTATTATGTGGTCATGAAGTTGGACACGCATTATTTACTCCTGAATCAGGATGGCATGATAGCCCAGAAAAATTAGCAGGAGCTCCTAGATCATACCTTAATGTTATAGAAGATGCTAGGATCGAAAGAGATATTAGATCTGCATATCCTGGTTTAATAGCAGCAATGCAAAGAGGATATAACGAATTACTTAAAAGAGAATTCTTCGGCGACATTCATAATTTAGAATGGGACCAAGTTAAGCTTATAGATAAAATTAACCTTAAGACAAAATTAGGTTCTAAGTTAGACGTTCCATTTAATGCAGAAGAAAAAGTATTTTTAGACAGAGCTTTTGCTAATCAGAATTTCGACGATGTTATCCAATTAGCTAAAGACGTTTTAGCTTACACTAAAGAAAATCAAGAAGAGTTATTACAGCCAGAAGAAAAATCAGAAAAGCTTCAGAACCTAGAAGATCTAATAGATCAACTCGAAGATGCTTTAGATGGCCCACCACCACAAGGCCATGATGATATGGAACCTCAAGAACAACAAGCACCTGCTCCTTCAGAAGAAAATACTCCCGAAGGTAATGAAGAAGGCGACCAGCAATCTGAAACAAAAATAGATAAAGAACCAACACCAGAAAAAGTTATAGAAGATCTAAAAGAAAAGCTAGAGCAATTATCTTCTTCACCTGAGCATACCCCAGACCAAGACATTTCAATTACAGACGAAGCATATAGATCTAACGAAGAATCTTTATTAGATGTAGGTAAGAATGGCGAAGGTACTACTATCTTTAATGAATTAAGACCTTACTACCTAGACAATACAATTATTGGATATAATCAATTAAAGAAAGAAAGAGGACTAGGTCTTCCGGTCGAGCATGCTAAATTTAACGATTTTAAAAAGTATGTAAAAGATTGTAAAAGATCTGTTAACTTCGCAGTTAAAGAATTCGAGCAAAGAAAAGCAGCATTCAGATATCAAAGAGCAACTACTGCTAAAACTGGTAGATTAGATGTTAGCAAGCTTTGGGCTTATAAAACATCAGAAGATATATTTTCACAAGTAACCACATTGGCAGATGCTAAAAATCACGGTATGATTATGCTCGTAGATTATTCTGGTTCTATGTCTAACTCTATGAATTATGTTATGGATCAGATTTTACATATGGTTCATTTCTGCAAAGCGATTAATATCCCATTTGATGTTTATGGATTTACTACACAGAATAAAACCTTTTGCTATGAAAATCAAGAGTTCCAAGACCAGCTTCAAGACGGTGATGTTGATATGAATAATCTTACAATGCCTTTGGTTTGCTCTTCATCTTTCAATAAGAAAGATTTCCAAGATGCTATCTTCCACATGTACTTAAGACAAAAAACAGATAACTACTGGAATGACGATGCACCACTAGCTCAGTCAGAGTATTGGGGTTCAACTCCATTAGATCAGGCTTTGATAGTTTCACATGCATTGGTTAAGCAATTTAAAATTAAGCACCAGGTAGAAAAAATGAATTTCGTTACCTTTACAGATGGCGATGCTAATGGATTAAATAATATCCAAATGAAAGGTCTTGATGATAAGAAAATCGATACCAAATATCACGGCAGAAAATTAGCTATCATTAACAAAAAGAAAGTAGATCTAGGGAATAGATATAACACAACCGAGTTACTTCTTAAGAACCTATCTAAAAGTCTTAATACAAAAACAATGGGCTTCTTTATGGCAGATGATTCACATCATTGGAGAAATAGAATTAACAGACTATCTGGCTACGTAAAAGATGCAGATATGTATGACAGAGAATTCTTCAAAGAGTGTGCTAAAGAATACACAAAGAACAAATGCGTTCATAAGCAAGATGCTTTTGGATATGATAACTACTACCTACTCAAAGGCGGTAAAACATTATCCGCCAAAGATGGTGAATTCGATGATCAAGTCCACGAAGATATGTCAGATGCCCAGATCAGAAACGCATTTAAAAAGTTTGCAAAGGGTAAGAAAACCAATAAGGTGCTTATGACTTCCATTGGTAAAGCAGTTGCTTAATCATAAAGTTTCGTCACAATCACGTGAACAATGCAAATTAGGGGTTTACATCCTCCCAGAAATACGGTATAATGGTACCTATATTAAATAATAAAAACAGATAAGGAGTCTATATTATGAATCAAGTGAAAATATCAACCCAAAGGATCTTAAGCGAAATCGCTACTAAGTTTCCTGGCCAAACGGATTTCCGTAGAGCTATAATCGAAGACGTGGCGAAATCCATGGGCTTCACAGCTAAGGATTTTTATCCTTTATTAACCCCAGAGAATAGGGTCAAGATTGGCACTTACTCTTTGGATGGACTTTTACCAGAAGCAGCTCCGGCAGCTACTGTAGATCAGGTCCCAGCTACTGCGGCTCAAATGCAATCTATAACTAGTGATGAGAAAACTTATGCTAGAGTAGATCCAACATTTGTTCCATGGGGTTCTTTTAAAGACGTTACTCAGATTATTAAATCTGAAATGTTTTACCCTACTTACGTATCTGGTTTATCTGGAAACGGTAAAACGTTTATGATCGAGCAAGCTTGTGCTAAACTCGGCAAAGAATTCATTCGAGTTCAAATCAATCCTGAAACGGATGAAGATGATTTGATCGGTGGATTTAGATTAATCAACGGTGAGACAGTGTTCGCAAAGGGCCCTGTTTTAAAAGCAATGGAATCAGGAGCAATACTTCTTCTCGATGAGATCGATAGAGCTACTAACAAGATCATGTGTCTTCAAGGTATCTTAGAAGGCAAACCAGTACTTGTTAAAAAGACTGGCGAAACTATTTCCCCCGCTAAAGGCTTTAACGTATTCGCAACTGCTAATACTAAAGGCAAAGGTTCAGATGATGGCAGATTTACCGCAGCAAGTATCTTAGATGATGCTTTCCTAGAAAGATTTACTATCTCAATTGATATGCAATTCCCAGGTCTTGCTATCGAAAAGAAAATCCTTAGTAAGCATATGGTTAAATTCGATGTCGAAGATATTGAATTCGTAACCAAGCTTGTTACATGGGCAGATATTATACGTAAAACATTTTACGATGATGGCGTAGATGAAGTTATCTCTACTAGAAGACTTTGTCACATCGTTCAAACCTTCTCTATCTTTAATGATAGAATGAAATCTATAGACCTTTGTGTTTCTAGATTCGACGAAGATACTAAAATCGCATTCTTGGATCTCTATACGAAAGTAGATTCAGGAGCTCAGCTTGACTATGGTCAGCCTGATGTTAGCGAAGAAACACCAGAGGAAGAATATGACTATTAAAACCCCAGACTATAAATTTAACGAAGGAGCTTTGATTGCAGAGCTCAAAGAATATATCGACTCCACTTATGGCGGACATTATTCCAAAAACAAATTTCAATCAACAGAATTTATTTCCGATTGTGGCCATGGAATTGGCTTTGCAATTGGTAACATTTTAAAATACGCGCAGCGCTACGGGCGAAAGGGCTCGTACGACGATCATAGGAAAGACCTTATGAAAGTATTGCACTACGCTTTAATTGCTCTTAGCGAGCACGACAGGAGCTCTAATGAATAAGAAAACACCACCTATATGGTCATCAGCGTCAAAATATTATATCCCATTTCATATGTGTGTAATGGCACTTACATTTTTGGCTACACTTTTTATAACCTTAGAATTAAAAGCATCAGCGATAGGCGAAAGCGATCGTATTTGTTTAGCACAGAATATATATTTTGAATCTGCTAACCAACCTGATGTGGGTAGAATGGCAGTAGCTCAAGTAGTTATTAATAGAGTTTATGATGACCAATTCCCAGATACTATCTGCGATGTAGTTTACCAATCCTATACCAGGAAAAACTGGAAAGGAGATATTGTCCCAATATTACACAAATGCCAATTCAGCTGGTACTGCGATGGCAAATCAGATGTACCAACAGATTCTAAAACTTGGAGTGAAGCCCTTGATTTAGCAGACAGTATTATGTCTTATATGGCATTCGATGTAACAAGCGGTGCTTTATATTACCACACAAACTCAGTTGATCCTTATTGGAACGACTATTTAACCCCTACGGTTACTATCAATGACCACATTTTTTACAAGTAATGACAAAAGAAGAATTAGTATTTTTATTTAATCACCTACATAGCGAGGACCAAAATGGTTCTATAGAAGCTATTATCCATGATGTTAATGGAGGTTTATTTACAACCGATAGCATTAGATTAGATATGGATGGCGGAAGACTTATTATATGCCAACAAAATAGCCCATGTTATGAAAGTAACAAAATTAACTGGGATCAAGAACTAGCCTTTGCAGATAAAGTAAATGCAAAAAAGGGTTTACATTCAACCAAAACTGTGGTATAATGATACCATCAAATAAAAAAACAGGAATATTATGCAATTATCTAATGACACACTAGAAGTTTTAAAGAACTTCGCCTCTATAAACCCCAATCTGGTTATTGAACCGGGACAAGCAATCGGAACAATCTCTGAATCTAAAACCATTATGGCCAAATCAGAAATCGTTGAAGACTTCCCCAACCAAGTTGGAATCTATGATCTGAATGAATTCTTATCTGTACTATCTTTAATAGAGAATAGCAACATTGAATTCGAAGATAAATATTTACAGGTTAATTCAAATGTCGGCGGATGCAAATTGCCTAATCAACAGAAAGTTACTTACTACTATTCTAATCCAGAGATCTTAACTACACCCACAAAGGAAATTACAATGCCCTCTACGGACTGTGGCGTGACTCTAGATTCAGAAGTTATTAATAAGATTAAACAAGCAGCTGGTGTTCTTGGTCATACTGACCTAAGCATTACTGGCAACGATGGAAAGATTATGGCTAGAATATTTGATGCAAAAGATGCAACAGCTAATGATTTTACATTAGAGATAGAATCAGATAACACAACTAAAGGCGAGTTTAACTTTGACTTTAACATAAGTAACCTAAAGATTATTTCTGGTGATTACTTCGTTAGTTTATCAGAAAAGAAAATATCACATTGGCAGAATACAAATTTCCCAATAGAATATTTTGTAGCCTTAGAACAAACAACAAAATTTAGTGCATAAATATAAGCACATAAAAGAATTTCTCATATACACTATGAGAGATATGGTGGAAGATGCGGATTACCGGTCTTCCGAATTAGTCTACTTTGCAAAGGAGAAATAAAATGACAGACGCAGTAGAAACACAAGCAGCAGAGCCAGTACAGCTTTCGCTAGGTGATGTTCAGTCTTTTGTTCAGATAATTGATATCTGTTCTAAAAGAGGAGCATTCGAAGGTTCAGAACTAGAAGGTGTTGGAACATTAAGATCAAAGGTTGTAAAATTCCTTGAAGCTAATGTACCAGCCGAAAGTACTGAAGCACCAGTAGAAGATGGCGAAGCACCGGTTCAATCCGAAATGGATATGGAACCAGCTACAGAAGATACTTCTGACAGCTAAGCTTGTATTAAAACCTACTTGCGGGAGGGTTAAATCCCGCTACTTTAATTAGGATTATATAATGGATAAAAATGAAAAACAAGAGCTAATAAAAGCTCTAATGAATGGTACTGTAACGGTAACATTCCAAAAGGTTAACTCTGACGAAATAAGAGTTATGCCTTGCACTCTCAACCCGCTTGTATTAGAAGCACATAACATATCACCAACTATTAAAAAGATTAATGCTAATTCAGATGTAATAGCAGCTTGGGCTTTAGATAAAGCAGCTTGGCGATCTTTTATTGCTGATAGTGTACTTGGTTGGGAGGTACTTTAATGAATGAATTTCTATGGGTCGAGAAATATCGACCACAAACAATTGCAGAAATTGTATTGCCTTCCCATATAAAAGCGACGTTCGAGGATATTGTTAGCGGAGGTGAATTGCACAATATGCTTCTAACCGGCACAGCTGGTCTGGGAAAAACAACCGTCGCAAAGGCACTATGCAATGAATTAGATTTAGATTTCTTATTGATCAATGGATCAGAAGAAGGTAATATCGATACTCTTAGAAATAAGATTAAACAGTTTGCTAGCACAGTTAGCTTACAGGGTGGATTTAAGGTCGTAATACTCGATGAAGCAGATTACTTAAACCCACAGTCTACCCAACCAGCTCTTCGTGGATTTATCGAAGAGTTCTCAGGCAATTGCAGGTTTATACTTACTTGCAATTTTAAAAACCGTATAATCGAACCTCTACATTCTAGATGTTCGGTCATCGAATTTAATATGGCCAAGAAGGACATGCCTCCTCTCCTTTCTGAATTTATGAAAAGAGTCGAGTATATACTGGGCCAAGAAAAGATTACCTACGATAAGCAGGTAATTGCAGATCTAATTATGAAGCATATGCCAGATTGGCGTAGAGTCTTAAATGAATTACAAAGATATAGTACCAGTGGAAGCATTGATACAGGCATCCTAGTAAGCATTAGCGAGACTTCTATTAATGATCTAATGCTACATATTAAACACAAAGACTTTAAACGCATGCGTCAATGGGTAGCTGATAACATGGATACGGAACCAGCATCTATCTTTAGAAAGATCTACGATACAATGTTTGAATACATTGATCCTAAATCTATACCTCAGTTAGTTCTTATTCTAGCTGACTATCAATATAAGAATGCATTTGTTGCAGACCATGAATTAAACCTCGTAGCTTGTCTAACAGAAATAATGGCAGGAGTGGAAATAGTATAATGTACGATAAACCAACCCACCATTTAAACGTATACAAAACTGTATCCCGCGAGCTTAGCTATTCATATCATCAAATACATTATAAAGACAAAACGATGTATCGGGTAACAGCTATAGATCCTAGTCAAGTAATTGTATATGAAAGATTATTTGAACAAGAAGAACAAGCAAGGAGTTATATTGAATCCCTTTGATTTTATAAATGCAATTAACTTCACTAAGAAGAATTTAATTGTTGATAATGAAACAGAAAAAGCATACCAGCCTTTCCTAGTAAATAGAACCTTATCCCATTTTCAGGATACAGTATTATATGCTAATGAGATGAATATAAATCATCACATAGATTCCAGCCTTCAGAATCAATTTTATATAAATATAATAAGAAAGAAGAAAAGATTCTCCAAGTGGGTGAAACCAGCGGAGATTGAATGTCTGGAAGTGATTAAAGAAAATTATGGTTATAGCAATGAAAAGGCAAAATCAGTATTATCTCTACTTACCCCAGACCAAATTGAAACATTGAAACATAGGATTAGTAAAGGTGGAAAAAGAAAATAATGAAATACAGGCGTGGGTCCCAGCTGATATGCTGGAAGTCACACTTAATGAACCCGATGACTTTCTCAAGATAAGAGAAACATTAACACGTATCGGTGTAGCATCACGCAAAGATCAAAAACTCTATCAGTCCTGCCACATATTGCATAAGCAAGGCAGATACTTTATAGTGCATTTTAAAGAATTATTCTTATTGGATGGTAAGCCATCTAATTTAATAGAAAACGATATACATAGAAGGAATACAATTTCTACTTTGTTATCAGACTGGGGATTGGTTACAATGATTAAACCTTCCCAAGCAAAAGACACAGCGCCATTAAGGCAAATAAAGGTAATACCTTTTAAAGAGAAAACTCAATGGGAGCTCTGTCCAAAATATAATATAGGAAATAACAAGAAAGCAGAAGAATAAACTAGAACTCTCTTGAACATTTATATGACTGGAAAACAACAGACAAAAACATTAAAAAACCTAGGGTTAATCCCAAGAACAAAACATTTAGATACTCAATTTTATTTAGTTGGATATCTGTATATGTTTCTTTTAGGCGTTGGACTAGGAATTTTAACACAAATTATTTAAACTAGTCTTACGACTTGTATAAATATAAGCGATGAGTGCGGTATTGGACCGGCTCACACAACCTTGCTATATATAGGAGGAAATAACTATGGTAAGAAGTAACTTGAACGTACCACGTTCTCTATTCGTCGGTTTTGATGGATTATTTGAAGACTTAGAAAGGATTCATAATTCAGCTAGAACTGGAACTGATAACTACCCACCACATAACATTGTAAGAGTCGATGATGAAAATTTCATTATTGAATTAGCAGTGGCTGGATTCAGCATGACTGATCTCGACATCGAGGTTAAGGATGGAATTCTAAAGGTGAAGGGTAATACCGGGGAGGATAACAGGGCGTATGCTTATAAAGGGATCTCATCCCGCAAATTTGAGAAGTCCTTCCGACTCTCAGAATTTTGCGTAATCGATGGGGCTGATTTGAAGGATGGAATACTCGTGGTGAATGCCAGGGTCGAAATCCCAGAAGAACAGCGTCCAAGGAAGATCAACATTGGGTCTACCGGGACATCAAAGAAGAAAACTCTGCTGAAAGGCTAGAGTTCAATTAGCGAAACCTGGTAGGTTATTAAAGAATAATTTACCGGAGATACATCATGACTAAATTAAAAGCCTTCTGGGCAGATAATCATGACATCGCTAAGGCCACGTTGGAAATGTTAGAAATATTTGTGTTAGCTTTTATTGCAATTACTATTGCACCAGCTCTCGTTTTATTAACTATCATATCTTACTAGTCTTAGTCTTTGACAATTCATGCGGGGGGTAAGAAATTACCCCACCGTTCTTGACTGAAAAAAAAGGTTTACAAACCTTCTATAGTATGGTATAATATACACTTATATGAAATTTTACACAAACATTTCTCGCTACGGCAATATGCTTCTCTACAGAGGTATAGAAAATGGACAGCGAGTCCAAAAGAAAATCAAATACAAACCTACCTTATTCGTAGGTACAACTAAAGCAACACAATGGAAATCCCTAGATGGTACACCAGTTGCTCCTGTACAATTCGACAGCATGCGAGATGCTAAAGAATGGGTACAACAAAATCAACACGTAGCAGGTCGGCATATATTCGGTAATACAAAACACCAAGCAGCCCTAGCTAACGACCTATTTCCTGGCTTAATCGAATTCGATAGATCTAAGATCAACGTAACAACAATTGATATAGAAGTTCAATCCGATGATGGATTCCCAGAACCAGCAGAAGCTGCTAAAACAGTTACAGCTATCTGTCTTAAAAATAACATTGACAATACCTATTACGTTTGGGGCTTAGGCGACTATAATGTCGAAGATGCCTTAATGAAAGATAACCGCGTGGTGTATAAGAAATGCGTAGATGAAAAAGAACTACTCATAGATTTTATTAATCACTGGGCTACTCCCTCGCATACGCCCGATGTTATTACTGGCTGGAACTCTAAGTTCTTCGATATACCTTATTTGGTAAATCGGATCATGCGGGTCTTTGGCCCTGATCTCGGCGAACAAAACATTAAAAGATTATCCCCATGGGGTAACGTTGACCGTAGAGAAGTTCGCATCGGTTACAAATCAAACAATCGCGATGAAACATTTGATTTCCAAGGTATATCTCATATGGATTATATGGAAGTATTTAAAAAGTTTGGGTATGCCTATGGTCAGCAAGAATCTTATTCTCTGAATAACATTGCTCACGTAGTCCTCGGCGAAGAGAAACTATCTTACGAAGAACATGGTTCCTTGTTTAATCTTTACAAAGCCGATCACCAAAAGTTTATTGATTATAATATTAAAGATGTAGAATTGGTAGATCGCTTCGAAGAT
>Ga0209090_10001218_pt1 | contig 16456 bp, 14 predicted proteins | sample ArcticOcean_MG_C_9_FD_187432 | JGI IMG/M metagenome (GOLD analysis project Ga0209090, IMG submission 187432) | Marine microbial communities from western Arctic Ocean - ArcticOcean_MG_CB2_152 (SPAdes) (version 2) | ecosystem: Environmental > Aquatic > Marine > Oceanic | place: Arctic Ocean... | reverse complement strand
TGTATGTAATCGTCTCTGAACCATCAATACGCTGAGTGTTATCATCCAGCTTTAACTGCATATCGTAGTCGACTTTCTGTTGCCAGTAGTCGTGCCCAGGAGCACCTGAGGCTGTTCTGACAGTATTCGGAGTAGGTAAGTCCGTTCCTAGCTGTCGGAATACATTGTTGTTAGTACTGCTAATTTGGTCTTGCTGAGCTATGGAAGTCGATGTAAAAACGAAGGCCGCTACAACACAAGTAGAAAAACGAAGAATAGAAATCAAATTCATGAGAGTATCAATAATAAATCAGGGTGCACAATTTACTCCACATAAGACAGTCAAAGACTATCCTTTCGCTCTTTTCGCTCTACCCCAATACTCCTCCATCTCTAAAAGTGGCATCTCCCCTATATCCTTTCCGTCATTTTTTATCGACTCCTCAAGGTGTTTGAACCGTTCAATAAATCTCTTATTAGTTCTCTCGAGAGCTTCATCAGGATTAACATCTAAAAAGCGAGCATAATTTATCAGTGCGAAAAATACATCCCCAAACTCATCTAAAATCCTATCCGACCCCGCCTCCACCTCCACAGACAACTCCTCAAGCTCCTCATTAACCTTGTCCAAAACCTGCCCTACATTATCCCAATCAAAACCCACTCCCCTAACCTTATCCTGTACTCTATATGCTTTGATAAGGCTTGGTAACGATTTAGGCACCCCCTCAAGAACAGATTTATTACCCTCTTTCAGTTTTATCTTCTCCCAATTCGCCTTCACCGTCTCTTCATCATTCGCTTCCACATCGCCGTAAATATGTGGGTGTCTTGTGATGAGCTTCTCGCATATAGAATTCAACGAATCTGCAATATCCCATCCGCCCTCTTCAGGCGATAGCTCTGACCCCAGCTTTGCATAGAAAACCATATGCAACATCAAATCACCTGTTTCCTTTTTCACCTCTTGTACATCACCATCAATAATAGCATCTGCTAACTCATATGTCTCCTCAATGGTGAGGTGTCTTAATGACTCGAAGGTTTGTTTTCTATCCCAAGGGCACTTCTCCCTTAATTCATCCATAATATCCAACAGCCTCCCAAACGCTTCTAGTTTTTCCTCTCTTGTATGCATGCAACGAAGTTAGTTCTTAACTTCGCCTCATGGAATGGAAAGTTGTGCTTTTGAGTATCGGACTACTTGCTTTAGGGTTTGCGGGGATAGCAATCAAAATACTCGTCAAGAAGAATGGTGAGTTTGCTGGCACATGTGCTAGCAACAACCCCATGCTGAAGGAAGAAGGCGGTGGTTGCGGATTATGTGGCGCTCAACCCGATGAGGTTTGTAAAAACGACTAGTTTCGGGATTCGATATTCAGTTAACACTTGCGAAAAGCGTAGGGAATTTGTCAACTAGTCAACCAACTGGTTGACTTTTTTACGGTACGACGTGATGTGACGTGGCGCACTCAAATTCGTTAGGGAATTTGTCAACCAGTTGGTTGACTTTTTTACGCCTTCTATAGCAACTCAATAGAATCTACCCAGCCTGGACTCAACCAAAACTCAAACCCATCACCTTGATTTGAGCTCATTATGAATAAAGCTTCAATATTACCGCCATTCGACTTCATACGCACCTCCTCTATAAACGCTCGCCCATCTACAGGTCCCAGAACCATACAGGAAGTAGCGTACGCATCAGCTGTCGAGGCGTCTGGAGCTTGGACAGTTACACTAAGAAGCTTATGCTCAACTGGGTAACCGGTGCGCGGATCAATTGTGTGGGACCGCTTAATACCGTCAACTAAGTGGAATTTCCTATAGTTACCGCTCGTACATACAGCCGCATTATTCACCCTAAGAATGGCTTGGAAAGAACGATTGTCGGCGTCGCTATGATCGACGGGCTTATCTACAGCAATACGCCATAGTTCAGCATCTTGATTAACACCCATACACCTCACTTCCCCACCCAGCTCCACCATTGCATTTACCACTTCATTTTCGACAAGAAAATCGATAATCATGTCCACTGTGTAACCTTGGGCTATAGCATTGAAATCTAGCTGAGCTCGACGGTCGCCCTTTATGAAATGCGTTTCCAGGTCCACATTCATCTCAATTAGGCCATGTGTGAAACCGACAAAGGTCATGACACTATCTACATCACTTGAATCTACAGAAGAAACGTTTTTTAATCCGAAGCCCCATAAATCTACTAAGGGCTTTATTGTGGGGTCGAAGGCCTCATGAGAATCGCGATGGATTTCCCGGGTCAACCCCCATAACACAGACCAGATATTGCTTTCATCGTGAAAAGTAAAGACGGAGTCCTCGTGGGAGAATTCATTGATATCGACTATGCGTGAATCGTCTCTCCAGGTGTTCATCTCCACATCCATTAATTCTAGCAAAGAATCAACACCGTGTTTTGAGATCTTATTCTCCCCTAGATACTTAATTGAAAAAGTAGTCCCTTGAGCTTCGCCTGTAATTACATGAATATCAGGCACAGTATTACAGCCTGTGATAATCGCTGCCAAAACAGCAATTGCATATATATTCTTAGCCACCAAAGTCATCAAAGCTAACATTCTCCTCAGGAATACCCCAATCATCGACCATCTTTATAACGGCTTGGTTCATGAGTGGTGGTCCACAGAAGTATACCTCAAGATCCTCAGGAGCATCGTGTTTCTCAAGATGATGCTTGATAACAGCATTATGTACAAAACCTAAGAAGCCATCTCCTTCAGTGTCTTTGTCGTCCTTTTTCTCAATCCAATTATCCTCATTAGCAGGCTCAGAAAGTACAACGTGGAAAGTGAAATTATCGAACTCTTCTTCAATCTTCTTGAACTCCTCTAAGTAGAACAGCTCACGCTTAGAACGGCCACCGTAGTAGAACGTAACCTTCCGGTCAGTCTTCATAGTGTGGAACAAGTGAAAAAGGTGAGAACGCATTGGAGCCATTCCAGCACCTCCTCCTATGTAAAGCATTTCAGATCCAGTCTCTTTAATGAAGAACTCGCCATACGGTCCAGAGATTTGGACTTTATCACCAGGTTTCTGGTCGAATACAAATGAAGAACAAACCCCCGGATTTACTTGAGCCCAATCGTTTTTATCTCTATCCCAAGGTGGAGTAGCCACACGAATATTGAGCTTCACGATATTACCCTCAGCTGGGTGATTAGCCATTGAATATGCACGAACGATAGGCTCGTCATTAGACATCTTTAGGCTTCTTAGCCCAAACTTATCCCACTCCTCCGTAAACTTATCTGCTTCATCGTGATGATCTGGGTGAGCAGTGATGTCCATATAATTGAAGTCAACATTAGATTCTGGAACATCGATTTGGATATAACCTCCTGCTTCAAAGTCTAATGATTCACCCTCTGGCAACCTCACGACAAACTCCTTAATGAAAGAAGCAACATTGTAGTTTGAGATTACCTCGCACTCCCACTTCTTTACTCCGAAAACCTCATCTGGAATTTGAATTTCCATATTCTCTTTCACCTTCACTTGACATCCCAAACGGAAGTTGTTTGCTATCTCCTTTCTAGAGAAATGAGGCTCCTCAGTAGGAAGTATAGCACCACCACCAGAATGAACTTGGCATATGCATTGAACACAGGTTCCTCCACCACCACAAGCGGAGGGTAGGAAAACGCCGTTGTTACTTAGAACATTAAGCAGTGTAGTACCGCCTTCAACTTCTAAGGTCTTCTCCTTGTTAATGGTGATAGTAATAGCACCACTTGGCGATAGTTGAGCTTTTGCGAAAAGAAGTAAACTCACCAGAAGTAAGATGAGTATTAAGAAAAAGCCTATGGCTAATAGAATTGTTGTTCCCATAATCTAATTAGATTTCAATTCCCATAAAACTCATGAAAGCGATTCCCATAAGACCTGTAATAATAAAAGTAATGCCTAGGCCTCGTAGCGGGGCTGGCACGTTAGAATAGCGAATTTTCTCGCGAATTGCTGCAATCGCAACAATAGCGAGCCACCATCCAACTCCACTACCTAGCCCAAATACCGTCGCCTCTCCAATAGAAGGATATTGTCTCTCTTGCATGAAGAGAGCACCACCTAAAATCGAACAGTTAACAGCGATTAGTGGGAGGAAGATACCGAGAGCGCCATATAAAGCTGGAGCGAACTTCTCAACTATCATCTCCACAAGCTGCACCATGGATGCGATAACCGCGATGAACATGATAAAGCCAAGGAAGCTAAGATCTACGTTAGCGAAAGAAGGGTCTAGCCATGTGAGGGCGCCTTCTTGCAGAACGTAATTTTCGAGCAAGTAGTTAATTGGAACTGTGATTCCGAGAACGAAGATTACTGCAAATCCAAGTCCGTTAGCCGTCTTCACAGTTTTCGATACTGCCAGGTATGAACACATACCTAGGAAGTAAGCAAAGATCATGTTCTCTACAAAGATGCCTTTTACAAATATGCTTAAATATTCCATTAGTCTTCGATTAGAGCTTCGTTACGTGAACGCTGAATCCAAATAATAATCCCCACTACGATAAGAGCCATTGGAGGCAAAATCATAAGATTATTATTTTCGTAAAATCCACCCTCTGCGATGAACCATGCTTCGGGAAGGAATTTGATTTGGCCCATACCAGGAAGAGAAATCGCACCAGATCCGAATACCTCTCTCACAGCAGATACTGCGAGCAGAATCCAGGCATACCCCACTCCATTTCCGATAGCATCCAATACAGATGGCCCCGGCTTATTCGCTAATGCAAATGCCTCAAGACGCCCCATGATAATGCAGTTCGTTATGATAAGACCCACAAATACCGAGAGCTTCTCACTCACGTCAGGCTGATAGGCTTTAAGGACCTCGTCAACAATAATTACCAGTGCCGCAATGATTACGAGCTGCACGATGATTCTGATTTTATCTGGAATCAGGTTTCTGAGGAGAGATACAATGAGATTACCACCTATCATTACGAACAATACAGACAGGCTCATAATTACAGCTTGCTGTAATTGAACTGTGATGGCTAATGCCGAACAGATTCCTAGAACCTGAATTGTAATCGGGTTAGTATCAGAAAGAGGATCCTTGAGGAGCATCCTGTTCTTCTTGCTGAATAACGACTCCTTTTTAAGAGTTGCTTTTGAATTTTCGGTACTCATTACTGGTTGTTTGTATTGAGTGAATCAACTACTAAAACTTCAGGCTGAATTACTGGTAAAACAGGTTCTACTGTTTTTAGAGTCTCAAAGAAGATCAAGTAAACGTCTAGTGTTCTATTCATCATCTCTTCAACTCCCTTTGAAGTAATAGTTCCACCTGTGATACCGTCTACACTGTTATCGTCTGTAGCACTTCCGCTTTTAAGAACATTGAAATAAGGGGAGGCTTCACGAAGTGATTTTCCCTGAAATTGATCAGTGAAGGATGGCATGTTAATCTCTGCACCAAGTCCAGGTGTTTCCGTCTTGTGAGCGAATGACGCGCCGAATATGGTTTCCATATCATCCTCTAGAGCTACATACCCCCATATAGGCCCCCAAAGACCTGAACCAACTACAGGAATGACATAAAGCTTCTTACCGTTCTTTTCACATACATAGAGGGGGAATTTATATCCATCTCTTAGGATATTTCCGTCAGCATCACGCTTTGTTTTATATGCTCTATAATCCTTCTTAATATCAATATTAAAAGGATCTGATGAATTTTTAAAATCGACTAGGCCTTCCATCGTTGAAACAAGAACACCTTCAGAATCAATCGAGACTCTTTCCGAAACATAATCAGCAAAAACCTTTTTGGCTGTTTCTCGAGTAGAACTAACTTGGATAGCTACAAGAATATCAATCATTTGTTTATCCGCCGCATTTGCCTTCTGCAAAGGCTTGAGGTATAAAGATGTAAATGCTAGGCCGGCGCCCACGACCACCACCATAATAATGGAGAACAAGAACGTATAACCGGTATTATTTTTATTAATAGCCATATCAAATATTCTGAAGGCGCTTTTGACGGCGGTTAATGTTTGCTTGGAGCACATAATGATCAATGAGCGGTGCCATTACATTCATAAATAGAATGGCCATCATTACCCCTTCTGGATACGCTGGGTTAAAGACTCTTATCATTATGGAGAGGAAACCCCCTAAGAAACCATAGATGTATTTACCCGTATTTGTAGAGGTTGCTGTGACAGGGTCGGTAGCCATAAAGACCATTCCGAACATGAAACCACCTATCACAACCTGGTGAACAGGATCTAAAGTCATGTAAGCGTTCATACCCATAAGGTTGAATAACAAGCCCATAAATAAACCACCAGCAAGGAAAGACGCCATGATCCTCCAGCTACCTATACCGGTAGCTATTAATAGCACAGCGCCTAGTGCTATAGCTAGCACAGATGTTTCTCCTATACTTCCAGGAATAGTTCCTATAATACAATTATGAAGCGAGAACATACCGTCTCCTTCGAACAAGGCCATTACTGGTTTCATATCGACAATCTTCTCCCCTACGGTACTCGCTAAATGCCCTAAGGCAGTAGCTCCTGTGTGCCCATCAACTAAAAGGCCACCTGCTTTAGAGCTCGCGATATCTTGAATCCATATCTCACCAGACATCTGCTTAGGGTAGGCGAAGAAAAGGAAAGCTCTAGCAGTAAGTGCCACATTTACGATATTCATTCCTGTACCTCCGAATACTTCTTTACCGATTATCACAGCGAATGCAACGGCAGCAGCTACCATCCAAAGGGGGACATCCACAGGCATGATGAGAGGGATAAGCATGCCTGAGACGAGGAATCCCTCGTTGATGCCGTGACCTCTGAGGCCTGCGAAAACAAACTCAATTCCAAGTCCCACTCCGTAAGTGACTAGTATTAGTGGAATGACTCTAACAGCTCCTACTGTAAGTTTAGCTAGCATGTCGGCATCTGTTGTGCCTATACTAGCAAAGTACTGATCACCTATGTTCCAAGTTCCGAAAAGAAGTGCTGGAACTAGAGCCATGATCACTAAGAACATGGTACGCTTAAGATCTATTCCGTCACGAATATGAGAACCTTGCTTAGTTACGTGACCTGGTGTGAATGTAAATGTCTCTAATGAATCGAAGACTACCCAAAACCTGGATAACTTCCCCTCTTTCTCAAAGTGAGGTTTTACAGAGCTAATGATTTTATGAAGAAATTTCATGGACTATCCTATTAACTAAGTTCGACTCTAAGACTATCTAAACCTTCGCGGATGATTTTTTGGGCTTCAATTTTAGAAGTACAACCATATTCACATAACGCAAAATCCTCGGGAGCTACTTCATAAATACCCAGCTTCTCCATAGAGTCAATATCATTCACTAAGATGGCCTTCAATAGGTGCACCGGGTAAATGTCGAAAGGAAAAACCTTTTCGTACTCACCAGAAACTACGAACGCTCTCTCCTCACCACCCATATTCGTGTCGAGATCCCACGTTTTAGATTTAGGCATGAGCCAAGTTGGGAAGGCCTTTGAAAGTGAAAATCTACTAAGGCCTAGCCCTAACCAACCGCTAGTCAGCAAGAACTTAGGATCGGTCCCTTCTGCTAAAAGCGCAACAGCTGTGTGATATGCCCCAAGGAAACCGTTGTCAGCAACGCGATCGCCTGTCAGCACGCTTCCTGAAATGATTCTAACTGAATCGCCGTTAGAAGCCGTTGAGGGCACGTTAACTATGGATTTTATAGAGGCGCCTGCTAAAGTCCTAACGTGTGCCGGTTGTGCACATTCCGAACCTCCACACGCTACAACTCTAGTGGGGATGTATTTCCCAGTGGATAGGAACGCTCCTAGGTTTGCTACGTCTTGATATCCTATAGTCCAAACCACTTCTCCCTTATTCACCGGCTCAGTGTGGTGGATTTGCACCCCTACATTTCCTGCAGGGTGTGGTCCTTTAAATTCAGTAATAGTACAGCCTTTAACGTCTGCGAAAGTGACGTCACCACTTTCAGTGCCTACATGAACACCACCAGAACCAGATAGTATTGACAAGGCGTCAATTCCGTTTTGGAAGTCTTTCATTCTTCCCTCAAGAGCCACAGATGTGGTCGCAGCTAGCGGTGAAGAATCAAATCCACTAATGTGTATAGACCTAGGTGAGTCAGATGGATTAGCAACAACGTCGTATGGACGCTGGCGAAATAATGGGAACAATCCCACCTCTAGAATTGTTGCTAAAAGAGTTTCTTTTTCTATCGTTTTCAGATCAGAAACACTGAAATCTTTGTAAGATTCTGTCCCCGTAGGTGTTATCTCTACAGATAATATCCTTCTTTTAGCTCCCCGAACAATTGCCGAAACAGTTCCAGAAATAGGACTAGAATAGTGCACTGTAGGTTGATTCTTATCGTAGAAAAGCGATGAACCGGCTTCTACCGAATCACCCTCACGAACAATCATCTTAGGTGTTAACCCATTAAAATCAGGAGGTTGAACAGAATAACAAGATGCTTTCGGAGCATCTGTCACTGTTTCTGCAGGTATACCTGCTAATCTAATGTTGACCCCTTTACGGATCGTTTTTTTAAGGCTCATTCCTTATAGAATTGATTCAATTCGGGCGCAAATATAAAACGCGAAATGCAGTTAACATGCATGAATGTCAAAACATAAGAATGAGTTACGAACTTTGAGGCATGAGTTATAGAATAAAAACACTATTTATTGTATGTTTCTTAGTGCTTTTCATGTTTGTGGATTCATTTTCTCAGAGCTCAAACAACGAATACAATATTCCCACCCTTGCCTCTGTAACCCTCCACCCTGTTGACCTTGTGGCTTACTCCCCTTTTATCCCACTAGAAGGCGGAAGGCTAACTTTCAGATTCGACGACTTAACATCTGACTATAATAGTTACAACTTAAGGGTCATTCATTGCACAAATGATTGGTGGAAAAGTGACTTGCATCCAAGCGAATATATTGATGGGTTTCATGAAATAGCTATCGATGACATGGAAGACAGCTTCGGAACTAAGGTTATTTACACACATTACCGCATTGATTTGCCAAGTGACGATATGGTTTGGACTAGAAGCGGAAACTACATTCTAGAGGTATTCGACCCCAGCGATCCAGAGTACGTGGTCATAAGGAAAAGATTCGTGGTGTACGAGGATTTATGCACCATAGAAGCACGAGTGGTGGAACCTGTTGACATCGCGTTAAGACGGACCCACCAAGAAGTTGCTTTTACTATCACAGAAGAGAGCTACGGCTTTCAAGATCCGTACAGAAACTTAGTGGCTACAGTGTTGCAGAATGGTCGTTGGGATAATGCTATGAGTGGCCTCGAACCCCGTTTTATTAAAGGTAGAGAACTCGACTTCACGCAATCTGGATATGTCTTTCCCGGTGGAAACTCGTATCGTTACGCCGATTTAAAAAGCCTGCATTACGTTGCTAGAGGGGTCGCGGGAATTGCTGAGGGTGACATCACCTACCATCATAGATTAGAAGATAGCAAACGCAGGACGTACACCTACCACACTGCTTGGCCAGACATCAATGGAAGATTCGTGATTTCCAACGACAGATACGAAGCCCACACTGGTAGTGATTACACCAGGGCTCACTTCAGCCTACCCATGCCATATGAAATTCACGGTCGTGAGATATTTATTTTCGGAGATTTAAGTAATGGTCAATGCCTCCCCACACATAGACTTCAGTGGGATTTTGCGAAATCAGCTTATGAGGGTAACCTCCTTCTAAAACAAGGATATTACGACTTTTTATATCTAGTAAAAGATGTGAACTCTAGTATTGAAGAGCCTGGCCTAACAGCCGATATTGAAGGGAATCACTTTATCACGAATAACGTTTACAGCATCATAGTGTACTTTTCTGACTTTGATGGATACGACAGAGTTGTAGGTGTTCATCAGTGGAACAGTTCGCAGAAATAAATAAGAATGAACATCTTTATTACAGGCGCATCAAGCGGCATAGGTTCTAGTACAGTACGTGCGCTTTGCTATGCTGGACACAATGTGTTTGGTGTCGCACGCAGAAAGGAGGCACTTCAGGCGTTGGCTGATGAATGCGCGCTATATGATGGGGGCTTTCAGTTTATAACTGGAGATGTGAGAGATTTGGACACTATAAAAAAAGCAGTTAAACAAGCTATTGACTCATTTAGCAGCATCGATGTGCTTATTCCGAATGCGGGTATCGGGTATTTCAATCCTCTCGATGAAGGCACGATGGAAGAATGGGAATCTATGGTAGATGTAAATGTTACTGGCGTTCTTAGAACCATACACACAGCTCTACCTCATCTTCTAAAGAGCAAGGGACATATAATTAACATCGGCTCTGTTGCAGCCAGGCAGGTGTTTCCTAATAGCGGAGTGTATTGTTCAACAAAGCATGCAATACTTGCCATGAGTGAAGCGTTGAGAATAGAATTTTCTGGCAAACTTGCCGTCACCACTATTAACCCAGGAGCTGTGAACACACCCTTTATAGACAGAACACGAAACGAAGAGCTGAGAAAAGAGTATAGGCCTAATTTCGAAAAGGGCATGACTTCTGAGTTCGTAGCGGAAAGCATTTTGCAGGTAATTCAAGCTAGCGGTCGCGGTATAATTAGTGAAATAACTTTACGTCCAGATCACAGGCAGTAGGCATAATACCTAGTACTTTTGCCCCTGATTTTATAACAAGATGTCAACGATAAAAGAAGAAATTTCCAAAAGGCGAACATTCGCTATTATCTCTCACCCAGATGCTGGTAAAACCACGTTGACAGAGAAGTTTCTATTATTCGGTGGGGCGATTCAAACAGCGGGTGCGGTAAAGAATAATAAAATCACAAAGACAGCTACTTCCGATTTTATGGAGATAGAGCGTCAACGTGGAATCTCGGTAGCAACCTCTGTCATGGCCTTTAACTACAAGGACATGCTCATCAACCTCCTAGACACACCAGGTCACAGAGATTTCGCAGAGGACACATACAGGACATTAACAGCTGTAGACAGTGTGATTCTAGTAATCGACTGTGTTAAAGGTGTGGAAGCCCAAACAGAGCGATTAATGGAGGTTTGCCGTATGCGCAAGACACCTGTCATTGTGTTCATCAACAAAATGGACCTTGAAGGACAGGATCCTTTCGACTTATTAGATGAGCTAGAGACTAAGCTCGACATCCAGGTGAGGCCATTGAGCTGGCCTATTAGCTTGGGTGCTACGTTTCAAGGGGTTTATAATCTATTCGACCACAACGTTAGATTGTTTCAATCTGATAAAACGAAGATTTCTACAGAAGTTATAGATATAAAAGATCTAGCTGATGAGCAGCTGGATGAGTTAGTAGGCGAGCACGCTGAACAGTTGAGAGAGGATGTAGAATTAATAGAGGGGGTTTATGACGAATGGGACCCACAGCCATATTTAGACGCCGAAGTTGCACCCGTGTTTTTCGGGAGTGCTGTAAACAATTTTGGGATACAGGAGATGCTAGACACGTTCATTAAGATAGCACCAGACCCCAGTCCTATAGAAACTAGTACTCGCTTTGTACTCCCTGAAGAAGAGAAGTTTACGGGCTTTGTCTTCAAGATACACGCGAACATAGATCCACGACACAGAGATAGGATTGCCTTCCTAAGGGTTTGTTCTGGAAAATTCCAAAGGAATACCTTTTACAAGCACATAAGGCTTGATAAAAAAATAAAATTTGCTAACCCTGCTACATTCTTAGCCCAGGACAAAAGCGTCCTTGAAGAAGCATGGCCAGGAGATGTGGTGGGACTTTACGACACGGGGAACTTCAAGATAGGTGACACATTAACCGAAGGCGAAATCCTACAGTTCAGAGGCATACCCAGCTTCAGTCCCGAGATATTCAAGGAGCTCGTTAACAAAGACCCTATGAAAAGCAAGCAGCTAGAAAAAGGCATTAAACAGCTTACCGACGAGGGTGTTGCCCAGCTATTCATAAGAGAAGCAGGAAACAGAAAGATTGTCGGCACCGTTGGAGAACTTCAGTTCGAGGTAATTCAATACAGACTAGAACACGAATACGGTGCTAAGTGTGAATTCCAAGCAAAACCTTACCACAAAGCGTGTTGGATCGTTTCTGACAACCCTGAGAAAATTAGTGAATTCAGACGCATCAAAGCGAACGACATCGTGACAGACAAGGACGGCAATGAAGTTTACCTAGCTCCATCACAGTTCCTACTCCAAATGGAAATGAATAACTTCCCAGAAATAACATTCCATGTCACCAGCGAATTCAAAACGGAACAAGCCTAATTAATATGACTAGATCGCGCCTCTTACATATAATTCTAATCATCATTACCATATTAGCTTTCAGCTCTAACGCGTCCGCGATTACAGACTCAACCGATGTCAGCGTTGTGCAGGTGAGCGGGCTTGTAGTGACGGGAGACTCCCTCTTCCCTCTTCCCTACGCTACTGTTTATAGGATTAGAGACCAAAGAGGAACCACGACGGATGTTAATGGATTCTTCAGCATCCCAGCCCTCGAAGGAGATACCCTACAATTCTCTAGCACTGGATATCTATCCAGAACCGTCATTATCCCCGACGGAGGAGAGAGAAACCGTGTGAGTATAGTTCAGGCTATGAGTCACGACACCGTTATGGTAAACCAGGCTTTCGTATACCCTTGGCCATCACGCGATAGGTTCAAGCAGGAATTTATGGCTTTAGGCCTCGATGAAAACGAATTCTCCCCTGGGAACATGGCTGCTGATCCATTCGAAATTTATGACAGACTTGTTGACATCGGATTAGATGGGCAAGCTTCTGCAACAGAACAACTGAGGCAGATATCTATTCAGCAGGATAACCAGAGCCACGGACAAACAAACAACTTACTTAATCCAGTAGCTTGGGCGAAATTCATACAAGCCCTTAGAAACGGTGACCTAAAGAAAGATTAGGATAAATGTTGAGGACGAAATACATACTACTTCTACTCACTTCCTTGTTCACTTGTGCTATGTCACAAGCTCAAACATCTGAATCTGAATTAACAGTATCCGGTATAGTTCACGGCACAGACGGCGAAACCTTACCAGGAGCATCAGTGTATATCCTAGAAAATTCACAACTTGGTTCATTCTCAGATGAGAATGGGCTATTCACAATTAAACTCCCGCATAAAGGGCCGTGGACACTTAAGTGCTCAATGGTTGGCTACTCAACAGAAGAGTATTCAATAGAGTTGGGTGCAACTAACAGAGCCATAGTTAATTTCGTTTTAGAAAATACAATCAAGATCGGTGAAGCAGAGGTTATAGGCGACGGTAAAACAGACGTAACTATTAGAAGGATAGATCCGCAAATAGCTGGCCGTATACCTAGTCCCAGAGGAACTATTGAAGATGTACTCCTTCAAGCTCCAGTTAACTTCACTAGCGAACTGTCAAGCTCATATAATGTTCGTGGAGGAAGTTTCGATGAGAATCTTGTTTATGTAAACGACATTGAAGTGTACAGACCATTCCTTGTTCGCTCTGGCCAACAAGAAGGACTCTCCTTTCCTAATCCAGACATGGTACATAGAATAAATTTTAGTGCTGGTGGTTTTGAGAGCAAGTATGGAGATAAAATGAGTTCAGTTCTCGATATACACTACCGTAAACCTATTAAGCGTTCAACCCAAGCGACAGTTAGTCTTATGGGCGCACAAATCCAACACGATGACCTCTCTGCAAACGGTAAGTTTCGCATTAACACCGGCATTAGATACAGAAACAATTCATACGTTCTAGGATCATTAGACGAAAGTGGAGAGTACAAACCCTCATACTTAGACGCACAGACATATATCACTTGGGACCCCGACGGATACGGCCCTTGGGAAGTGCAGCTTCTAGGTGTTTACGGAGAGAACGATTATCAATTTACACCTCAAAAAAGAGAGACTGATGTTGGAACCATCAACGAAGCGTTAAGACTGACGATATACTTCAATGGAATGGAGAAAACCTCCTACCAGACTGGATTCGGGGCTTTAGCTATTGAAAGGGTTACAGAAAACTCTAGGCTTAGATGGATATCTTCGGCTTTTAGAACTGTAGAAACTGAGTCTTTCGACATTCTGGGTTATTACAGGCTTGACGATTTGGAATTAGATCCGGGTTCCGATGATTTCGGTGAAGCTGCTGGGAATTTAGGGATAGGTGGATTCTTAAACCACGCACGAAACCAGCTTGAAGCAACTGTAATTTCAACTGCAATTAAGGGTTCCGTTAATCTTGAAAAGAGTGGGCATTTTTTTGAGTATGGTATTAAAGTCCAAACAGAATTCATCTTTGACGAACTCTCAGAATGGTCCTTCGTCGATTCAGCGGACTTTATCTCGCCTCATCCACAAGATAGCGTAGGTTTTACCGACCCCTCCGCTCAAGATTTTCAGCCACTGACAATTAACAACCTCCTGAAAGCTTCAAACGAGGTAAGATCTAATAGAATAACATGCTACACTCAAGACACGTGGACTATTACTACTGGAAAAGGAACTATCAACGCCCATCTAGGGGCACGGCTTCACCTTTGGAACCTACAGACCTCTAGTTCCGATTATTCTAACACGCATCTTGTAGGCGGGCCCAGAGCACACATTAGCTACGTCGCTAGAAACAGCCCCTTAACAACCTGGAGTGTTTCAAGTGGGTACTATTGGCAGCCTCCATTCTATAGAGAAATGCGTGGAGTTGACGGGGTACTTAATCCAGACATTAAACCTCAAAGAGCCATACACTTCGTTACCGGTGTTGACCACGAATTTACGATGTTCGATCGCCCCTTTATGTTCGTCGGCGAGATGTATTACAAGGATTTGGACCAACTCATCCCCTACGAAGTAGAAAACGTCAGGCAGCGCTATTATGCCACAAATAATTCAAGCGGGTATGCTACTGGAATGGACATGATGCTAAATGGTGAGTTTATCGAAGGCATTCAAAGCTGGATGAGAGTTAGCGCACTTAAAACTGAAGAAGATTTAGTAGATGATTTTTACGTTAACCATTATAACGATGAGGGGGATTTGATTATTCCTGGATACACTTGGAATAATGAAGTTGCTACATCTGACACCATTTTTCCTGGAAACATAGCTAGACCTAGTGACCAACGCATTAGCGTAAGCCTTCTGTTCCAAGACGAAATGCCGCGAAATCCAGATTACAAAGTACTTCTGAGTTTGTTTTTTGGTACTGGCCTCCCCTACGGACCGCCGACAATGAATCGCTATCAAGACGTGTTACGAACTCCTGCATATAGGCGTGTCGATTTGGGCTTTTCCAAGGAATTATTCACATCTAAGAAACGAAACAACTCCAGTGGGTATGTATCACTTGAAGTCTTCAATCTCCTCGCAATAAACAACACCATTAACCATACGTGGATAGAAGACATAAACGGCCGTCTGTACGCTATACCTAACTACCTTACTGGAAGAAGGCTGAATTTAAAATTTCACGTTAATTTCTGAAAAATAATGTGTCACTCAGGGAAATTAAGTAATTTGCAATGCGTAATGAAAAACCTGTTACTTTTTTATATTGTTTTATTTTGGTCATCACTTTCTGTCCAAGCTCAATACTCGCTACAAGGCGACGGAGTAGACATGGGTAGCAATTGCTATCAGCTTACGGCAGAAACCACTAACCAAATGGGCTCTATTTGGTATGAAGAGCTAATAGACCTTAATGACACGTTCGAGTTGCAGTTCACAATGAATTTCGGCGATTTAAACAACGAACCTGGAGAGATACCTGGTGCCGACGGTATGATGTTCGTGTTACAAAACGAAAGCTCCACAGCAGTTGGCAATGCTGGTAACGGCATGGGTTACGGCAACCTTACACCTAGCTTGGGTATTGAGTTTGATACATTCCAAAACAAGGGCATAGGTGATATATTCGGCGATCATATAGCAATACATAAAAACGGAAACGTCGATCACAACAATAATAATTCATTAGCTGGCCCTGTATTAGCTAATGAAGAAAATCAAGAAATAGAAGACGGTTTAAACCACGCCATAACTATAAGATGGAATCCATCTACTTTTCAATTAGATGTATACTTTGATTGTGAATTTCGCTTAGGAACAACCATAGATTTAATTAACGAGGTGTTTGAGGGAGAAAGTGAAGTGTGGTGGGGATTTACAGCGTCTACAGGAAGTTTGTACAATTCTCAATCTGTATGTTTATATGAAAACGTTAGCCCTTCTGATGACGTGAATATTTGCCCGGGCAATTCCACGCAACTAATAGCCGGTGGTGACATCAATTCGTCATTCACTTGGTTCCCAACTGTCTACCTAGACGACCCTAGCATATTCAACCCCATAGCCACACCACCCTCCACACAGATTTATACCGTTATATACACGGATTTTTGCGGATACATCCAAG
>Ga0209090_10001215_pt1 | contig 16474 bp, 13 predicted proteins | sample ArcticOcean_MG_C_9_FD_187432 | JGI IMG/M metagenome (GOLD analysis project Ga0209090, IMG submission 187432) | Marine microbial communities from western Arctic Ocean - ArcticOcean_MG_CB2_152 (SPAdes) (version 2) | ecosystem: Environmental > Aquatic > Marine > Oceanic | place: Arctic Ocean... | reverse complement strand
TGTCTCTTCGCGTTTCAAACCGTTGTTTTTGCGTCGTCGACGGTGCCTTTCTTGAAGTCTTCTTCTTCTCTTTTAGAAAGAATCAACTCGCTAGTGCGCGCTCGCCCGAAGAAAGAGTTGAGTATGTTGTGTTCTATTTGTGCGCGTGCGTGCGTGTGAATAATATACCGCGTGTGTGTGTGTATTTTAATTTAAACGCGCAAAAGCGAAAAGTATAATAGCGTTTGGAGACGAAGTTTTTTATTCGTTTCGAAGCGACACGACAACGCGACAGCCAGCGATGATGAGACTTTTTCAGTGAGTTTTTCTATGAAGACCCCAAACGAGCCCAATCCAAAAGGAATCTTTCGTCAGAAACAGAAGTTCGTCGCAGTGACATAGAGAACGAAAGGTACGCACACACAGTTTTGTTAGCACACAACACGCGTGCACGCGTCGAATAACACTCTCCAAACGCAACGATATCGCCGATTACGGCGCGTTCGATTCGCGAGCGTGGATACGTAGTGAAAGACGATTGTCTCCGTTGTTTTCTTTTTGCGCGCGTACATTTTTTGCCTGTGTTTTTGACCCTCGCGTCTTTCCGCGAGTCCGGAAATGCGCGGGTATTGGGTACATGCGAACGTATACGTTGAGATTTAGGGCGGTAAACAGAACGTTTAAACGCGTTTACGTTTGATTACGCGCTCTTTTCTGTTGACTGTTGCGTTTGTGTGTCGCCAAGTAGAGCGCGTTCGAGTTCCATTCTTTGGACCCAAAATGGGAGAAAAAGGCAGAGAAAGAAATAAGAAATGCACACTTTTGATTTACACAGTTATACTCACATCTCACTCTTTACGTCTTTCCTGAACAACAGATGCCGCCGAAAGCGCCAGAGTCAAAGGCCGCGAAGTTAGCGAAAGCTGCCGCGGGGGGTAAAGCCAAAAAGAAGAAGTGGTCCAAAGGGAAATCCAAGGAGAAGGCGCAAAACCAGGTCTTGTTTGAACAATCCACTTACGATAAGTTACTCGCGGAAGTCCCGAAGTACAAGATGATCACCGTATCCATCTTGTGCGATCGTTTGAGAATCACGTGCTCGTTAGCCAGAAAGGGTATTGCTATCTTGGTCGCCAAGGGTTTGATCAAGCCGGTCGTTAGACACTCGCAACAAGACGTTTATACGAGAGCAATTGCCGAAGCATAAAACAAATATACTACATTGATTATTAGAGTTGGATTAGAAAACATAGCTTAAAGAAGACTATTATTCGTGTGATTAATACATATCATATCATATAATTGTTCATACACACATTAATACGTCATCGTTCTGTAAAACATGCTCCCCCCCTTCTTTTCCTTCTTGCGTCTTCGCCGTTTTCTCTTTCTTGATTTTTTCGCACTCGCAGACGAGCGAAACGTCGTCACTTCTCAGACAAACACACCTGAGCTGAAAGAAACGATTCTTTGCAGCAAATGTCACGTGGAGTCACACAACCTCTCGCATCTATCGCAGAAGTCCGCAGGTTTACTCGTTCTTCTCGCGTGCCCTCATGCACGAGCAACGCTGCCGCGACTTCTTCTTCTTCTTCTTCTTCTTCTTCTTCCCAAAAAAGCAGTTACGAGTCGCACTGGAATGAAAGAGATATAGTCTCGAAGAAAGAGTCACACGAATGGATGTGGACGTTCACTGACGCAGAAAATGAAGAGATTGAACTTGTCTTGCGACATTTCAGAGCTGCAAATTTGGACGTAATGGATGTTTCCGCGGAAACATTCCCGTTGAGTTCGTCTTTTCAAAACAAGCTATTGGCTATGAGGGAAGAAATCCTCCAAGGGAGAGGTTTCGCAGTGCAAAGAGGACTGAACGTGGCGCGATATTCGAACAAAGATATTTGCACGATATTTTGTGCGATTGGAAAAATAATGGGCATACCAGTGAGCCAGAATAAATTCGGTCACGTGTTAGGGCACGTGTATGATTTGGGAAATGATCCGCTTTCGCCTTCAACACGACTGTATACGACCAGCGCTGCGCAACCTTTCCATACTGATTCTGCAGACATAGTTGGTTTGCTGTGTATACGAAACGCCTCAGCGGGAGGTGACTCCCAATGGGTATCCTCTGTTCGCTGCTACGAAGAGATAAAGAGAGAGCGAGCAGATTTAGCAGAAGTTTTGTTGCAACCGCTTTTTGTTTCTCGAAAAGGCGAGATACCACCGGGATGCGGGCCTACTTACGAGATGGCTGTCTTTCACGAAGTAGAAGACGATCGAACGGGCGAGAAAAATATAATCGGTATCTACGATCGATCCTTCATAGACGCAGCTCAGACGATAGAGGGAACTCCAAAATTAACTAGTTTACAAAGCGAAGCCTTAAATTACCTCGACGCGCTCTGCGTAACACAACAGATTGATATGCGCTTACAATCTGGAGACATCCAATGGCTGCACAACCACACGACTTTCCACGCGCGCAGCGCTTTCAAAGATGAAAGCGAGTTCCCGAGACATTTATTGCGCCTCTGGCTTTCGCCCGAAAACGGAATTAAACTCCCGGACGCGTTCAAAACGAGATTCAACTCGACTGAACGAGGGAGTCCAAACCGCGGCGGCATCAAAATCAAGGACGATGTGAAACTCGTTTGCCCGTTAGAACCGTAGTTTTTAGTAGACACACACCATACCTGTACCAACACAAATTCATATTTTTAAAATTGAAGGCACCTCAAAGTAACGCCTCAAAAATAAATATAATGTCGACCAGCGGCGGATATGGTGGTAAAACCATCGTCGTCACCACAGCGGCAGTTGGTGCGTTCGTTGCCACCGTCGGCGCCGTGTTTGCGTACACCAACAGCGAAGAGTACCAATCTTCTTCCTCTTCTTCTTCTTCTTCTTCCTCATCAAATTGGAAAAGAAAAATCCTCGACTCGTTTTTAACGACCTCTTCGTACGTGACGAATAAAGCGAGTCAAATGAAATCCGAACACCGAAGAAGAGAGAAGAAAATGCTGACGACTCAAATTTGGTTCGATGGATGCGACGAGTCAGGCCGTATTGTAAACCCTGAGGCCATGAGGAAGATTATCATCGAAGGCGGTATCGAATCCGCGTTGCGTCAAGAAGTGTACCCGTTCTTGTTGAACATAAGGGACCCGAAGGACTCCGCGGTGGAAGTTGAACAGGCGAAACAGATGCGGAAAGTCAAATACGACGCGTTGAGGAAACGATGTAAAGAGCTGGAACTGATGATGAAGAGTGGAAAGGCGTATAGTAAAGACTCGTTACCTCCGAGAGATTTGGGCGTCTTCACGGAAAATGCCCCTGTAATCAAAGCGGATGCGCCGAGAACGACTTTTGTATACGGAGAATTCGCGGCGACGTACGACGCGTGCGACGACGTGAATACCGCCGCGCTATTAGAAAAGGATTTGAACGTTCTCAGTAGTGGTGATAAAAGGAATAGGAAGAAAAAATCATGGGAAGTAGTGCAGACGCAGCGGTGTCGGAAAATCTTGGAAGCTTTCGCGCTTTATGATCCAACAGTTGGGTATTGTCAAGGAATGAATGAGTTGGCGGCTGGATTTTTACGAGACTGCGTGGATGAATCCGAAGCGTTTTGGTGCTTCGCGCATTTTACTTCCGGAGCGTTTAGAAGTCATTTTGTCATCTCCGGACATGCGCATTTAGACGGCGGCATTTCAGAACGCTTGCTCGCTTTGTCGACAATTTTTCAAATATGCGATAAACCGCTTTGGAAACATCTCCACTCTTTGAATAGCGAGAACTGCATGTTTGCATTTCGATCAGTTGTTGTGTTACTTTCGCGTGAATTGGACGTCTCTTCAACGATATTTCTTTGGGACGTGTTGATGGCGACGAGAGATTTCGCCCCAACTGCTGAAGCGACGGCGATGTCGGCGGCTGCGGCGGTGTACGAAGAACGAAACAATTCACAATTCGATGGCGACTCAGACATTTTAGAAGTTTTAACGGTCGGTGGAGGACGATTGTTTTTACACGTCGTAGCAGCTGCGTTTCTAGAAATGCGGCACAGTGTATTTTCCTGCAAAAATTACGACGACCTGTTGCAGCTGTGTAGCCGCATGCCAGCGCAACAGTTTAGCGTTTCGAGACTCTTGGCGAAAGCGAAGGTATTGCTCAGAAAAACAAGAGGCGTGGGCGAAGCAAAAGTTTCCCAAAACGTGGCGGCAGCCGCGCTTTTTTAGCTTTTGAATTAGTATCGTTACAAATAATTTACGGCTTTATCGCCAACCGCATATTCTCCTTGAATATCAGTAGGCGCCATTTTGGAACCTTTTTCAGGAATGCCAGACAAATCGACGCATTTGACCTCACCTAACTCAAACGGATAATCTAAATGGTGTCTCCCCAAATCGGTTCCATATAACGCCGCGCAAAAACACGACAGCGTATCCGCATGCGAAACCAATACGATATCCGTGCCGAAATATGTAGCCTCTAATCTCGTGAATGCTTCGAGCGTCCTTCTGTACAAATCTCTCACCGACTCAACGCTTGCAGACGGCTGCAAAGAGTCCGACACAGGTGGAGGCGTCGATAGAGGATCTTTCAAATCGTTTTCCCAGACTTTTTTCCAATTTGATTGGTCCTGGAAATCTAAACTTCCCATCTTTCTCGGGTCCAACAAACCGCTGAACTCTGTCCTCACTTCGCTAAAGAGTAATCCTAAGTCTTCTCGCATAACCAGCGCCGTTTGGAACGACCGCTGAAAATTACTCGTGTATAACCACGACGGCGAACCGTCATACTCTTCGACAATAATTCTCGCAGCTTCGTGCACTTGTTCCACGCCTTTTGCGGTCAATCCGTAAGTGGTGTCATATTTATAACTCGGATTCGATAATATTTGGTTTCTTACGTCTAACGTACTCTCGCCGTGTCTGACGAGGAAGTATCTGTTGTGCAATCGACTGGGTAAATCAATGAACGCTTTCGCTTCTTCCGTGTTGTCGTAATATTTCGTTCCTAAAACCAATCCACTCGCTACTAACAACGCTTTCCGTCTGTTCGTCGTCGTCGTCGTCGTCGTCGTCGTCTTCTCACTACTCGGCGTTTTTGTAACCACATTTCCAATCGCAGGGGACGAACACGAAGCGCCTCTCGAACTCAATCGGCGATTAGATGAGCGATTCTCTCCTCCTCGTCGGTTTATGCTGCGATGTTCATTTCGAAATACACTTCTTCTTCTTTGCCTGTTAAATACGGCTGCTGTTTCTACCGGGGCTGCTTTCGTCGTCGTCGTCGTCGTTCGAGTCATCGTGCTGAGAATATTTAAAAATTGAACCACCACACGCAGCAAAAGATATGACGAAGGAAAAAAAAAAGAAAAAGCGCGGGAGACCTCCAGTCCGCAAAAAAGCGGCAGAGCAGCGTGAAGACATTTTCTACTCGCGACAAAAAAAGGTGGAAAAAATTAAAGAGAAAGAAAGAGTAATGGGGAAGAAACGACCGCCATCTTCGGATGAAGAGGATGAAGAGGACGACGAGGAGGAGGAAGAGGAGTTAAACTTGGAAGCGTTTGAAGAGTCAGAGGAAGAAGAGTACGATTCAGACGTGCGTATTTCGTAGAAATATATTTGTAAAGCTTTCAGAATGCAAAAAGCAGCCGCCATTGGTTTCTTTCTTTTTTTTCCTTCGCGTTACTATAACGCGCGGTTCTTCTTTTCTCTCCTTCGCTCGCGCATTGGTGCACGCATTTCGCGCGTATAACTGACCCATCTTCTTTTCTCTCCTTTTTTTGAATGCCGACAAAACAAACAGGAGGAACTCGAAGCAGAAATGAAAGCGTTAGAAAGCATACAAGCAGATCGACGGAAACAGCAACACTCGAATCACCCCTCGCACTCTTCTCACGACGCGAATAAAGTTTTCGTCAACAACAAAACGGGATTGAAGCAATCTTTGGAAGATTTTCAGTGGACGAATAAAGCGAATTGGTTCGACCATCTCGTCGTCGTTGGAGAGAACAGAGAGGAAAAGTTAGAAACGGTGGATGATGATCTCACTCGAGAGACGTTCTTTTACGAACGGGCGTTGGAGTCGGCGAACCAGGCGGTGAAAAAGTTGAAGAAACTCGGAGTTCCAGTGAAGAGACCGCACGATTATTACGCGGAGATGGTGAAATCGGACGAGCACATGAAGAAAGTCCGCTCGGAGTTGATGTATGAGCAGCAACAGTTAGAAATTAGAGACGAGAGACGAAAGACGAGAGAGGCAAAGAGATACGGCAAGCAAGTCCAAGCCGAAAAAGTGAAGCAACGAACGCTGGCGAAGAAGGAAGCTATTAAAGACTTAGATAAATGGAGGTCGCAGAGGAAGAAGTCTGGGTTTGCAGACGACGGGAAGGCGCCGTTTGAAGGTGCCGGCGGAGATGTGAAGAGAAAAAGAGAAACCCGAGACTCTAAGTTTGGTTTTGGCGGCAAAAAGAGGGTGCGTCGTTTTATTTTGTGTTGTTTTTTCAAAGAATTCGTCTCGTTTCTTCCATTTCGTTTAGGCGGATATAGGGGGTGCTGCCCGCATCCCCTGCATCAATGCGACTGGGGCATCGAAAACTTCCACGGTGTATATCCCTGCTCAAACGCCTTACATAGACCGGCGGTTGTAGGCGTCAGCAATTTATTTTGTTTTCGCCTCCCTAACCGGGGTGAGCATATTCCATTGCCTAGGCAAAGCGGCGTCGCTGCAGTTATGTCACGGGACAGACCATGCTATCTATATTCTTCTTCTCTTTCTCTTTCTTTCTCGTTTCCTTGTTTCGTCCTTCGTCGTCTATGAAAAATATTAACGACGCGTTCATCTCTGTTCTATTTCTTTTCTACACGCAGGGAATGAAACGAAACGATAAGAATTCGGCAAGGGACATGTCTGATTACAAACCGGCGAGTTTCGATCGAGGAGGCAACGGCAAATACGCATCCGGCGGCGGTGGTCGAAAAGGTGGTAAAGGAAAGAAAAGATGAAAAAACTTGATATTTAAAGCCAACTACAGTAGCATTTGTTATTAGCATTACCTTAATTATACACAATACATTTGATTTAATATTCCTACAACTATCACGTCAAAAAGCGCTCGTCAAACTTCCCATCCGCGTCGAATCTGCATTCGTCTTTCTTGCCCAACAAATTGTATCTATTACTCGCTACCGCCGTATACACCGTATCCCGTATAAATGTCGGCACAAACGCATTCGCAACTTTCGCAAACGGAGATAACGGTATCCCGTAAAAGTTCCCGAGTTTTGCGCCGATCCTTAATACCGCATCTGATTTGAAATAGAATTTTAACTCGTTGTTGTTGTTGTTGCTCTGTCCTTCGCATTTTTCGACCAGCACTATCGAGCTGATATCATCCCGTCTCTTCCCAGCTTTCTCTAATAACGTTTTTCCTAGTTCCGATTGCAAGGCCGCGAACCGTAACGCGCCGTCTGGCGTGTTGTCCGTATCCAAAACGAAATTCACTCCTCCGTGGCACAAGTTACACACGCCGTCGAATAATATTACCGGTCGAGAATCTGAATCGGAGAAAACGTCGTCGAGAAGGTTGGTTTTTGAGAACGATGACGACGACAAAGAAGCTTTGACGACGTTCTTCTTTCTTTTCGATGAAGATGACGTTGACGAGAGTCGAGAACTCCTTCTCGGTGTGTTCTTCGTGATTTTGTTCGTACTATTCCTCTTTGATGAATTGAACGTCATTTGTGATGCGCGAGTTGTAGCTTCCATTGACTCTCTCTCGCTCTTTTTCTCTCTCTCTCCTAGGAATTGTTCACGCGCGGGCGAGAGGAAAAATGAAGAAAAGAAGTGCTTTCTGGTGAATGAAACAAGACACAACAACTGGAATCATGAAAATTTTCTAAAAACACTACGAGCTTGGTCATTAAATTAAAACGTTTCGTCGTCAAAGAAGATCTCGCGCTTAGCTAAGTATGGCACCGAATCCGGGTTGTATACCCAAGCGACCAATTCACCGTTGGAGCTATGAATCGTGAGTTCTCTCGTATCTTCGGTCCCGTCGACGGGGTCGTTGTATGCTTGGATAAATTTACTCATCGGTTCGACGAATGTCTCTCTCGCGTGTTCTTTCAAACCTTCCGCGGACATCATGTACTTTACGAATGCAGACGCGCGTTTAGAAATTTTTTCGCATTCTCCTGGGTTTGATTTCGCCCAATTCAATTGCTTGTCTAAATCCGACAAGTCTGTGCTCACCGGAATGTAATGTTTCCACGCCTCGATTTTGCCATAAAACGAATCTTTCATTGGAGTTTCGTGATGAAAGAGAACCCCAGGCATGCCCATGGCCCAAAACGTTGTCTTCCACGAGGTCCCACCGCCACCGCCGAGATCCAGCAAGTACTTGTACTGCGCGTAATCGCATGCCGTTTTCGTTTCCTTAGAAAATGTGGGGAGCGTATTTTCAATACACAACGTCGGCGGCGCGTTTGGGTTGGAATCTGTGAATTTAATGTCGTAATCGTCTTGGTTCACCGCCGCGTGAACAACCGCGCGTAAGCGTGGTGGTAGGCGATCGTCAAACGCTTTCCCGCTGTTACTCCCAGAATTAAGAACGGCGTTTACGATGTCTCCAGCGATCGCACTGCAGAGATTGTGATTGTCTAAAAACTTCGTTCCGCTCGTCGTTCCTACAGACGGGTACATCTCCAAAAACGGCCAGTCGCTCCCTCGCCAAAACATCTTCGGTATCAAACTATCAAACGAAGCCGTACTTTCTGTAAACATTTTATCTTCCTTACACTGTCCTGGACTACTGAACCACTCGCACTGACCATACTGCTCCGGCGCAAATGCGTGAGCTATGCACGGTGTAAATGGCAAAGTTGGCGCCTGGATCAATCCGGAAATCTTCGAAGAATCTTTTGGCACGGTGCCAAACGAAAATATCGGCGCTTTACTCTGTCCACATCCGCTCGCGCTATCGACGCATTCGTTTCGAGGGTAATCCTGTGTCGCCCACCCGAAGTGGATAGGTTTGTCCACGTCCGAAAACTCTGCTTTCATGACCGCTTTTATAAACATATCTGCCCCTGTTGAACGGTCATCGAGACTTTGTGCCCCAGATGGTGTAATCGTCCAAGATTGGCCATTTTCTTTCGACCCTCCCCATTCAAACACGTGCATCGGCATTCTCATTTGCTCCGGTTGCGTCAAGTCCCTCGCTTCCAACACGTCCTCGTACGATATAGACGACGGCACTTGCCAATCAAAATCAAACGAAGAACGGCTGTCTTGTCTCACTGAATCGAAGCTGCTCTTCAAAAACGATCCCATAGCGACTAAGGCGCACCCACCAACCGTAATCATAAACATGGTGTTGCAAAACACTTTCGCAGTTATCCCGTCCTTTTCCTCTAAATCCTCGGCTTTAATTAGACCATCATTTCTACTCCTACTTCTCTTCGACGACGAAGACGATGCCAACACAAGCTTTCTCGCTCTCGATTCGAGCCTATTTCATTTCTATACTGCGTTGTCATTTGTTCTCTATTATTCTCCCTCTTTCTTTCAACAAAGAAGAAAAAAGGGTGTCGTTTTGCGGGGGGGGGCTCTTTTTATTGGATGGAAATGCGCGCGGCCTCCTTTTTTTATACCGATGGGTGTTGTCCACAGAACGAGAGAGAAAAAGAAAAACAAGCGCGCCAAAAGCGTTTGTTCTCTCGCGCGGGTAAAAGTTGTTTTGTCGATGGCAAGAAAGCTCCTCTTCTCGCGTCGGTCGGTCGCTGTGATGTGTTGTTTTCAATGTGAGGTAAATAAACACAGGCAAAAGCGCGCGCGCGATTATTTTGAAGGACGAGTGAATAAGAATGAAGGCTTTCTGTGTTTTTGTCGACCCCCAAAAAAAGAAGCACAAAACCACTGCCTCGTCGTGCTCTCTTTTTTGCAAAAAATGCAGTGAAAAACTATGGTCCATAGTCTCTTTTGCTCACCTTTGCCATCTCTCATCAGAAAGGGAGTCGCCTCTCACATCAAACAAGCACAAAAGACGTAATAATAAAAGCATATTTGATGCATATTAATGCCATCATCAAAATCTAAATGAGCCGGTGTGGTGGTGGCGCGATATTATTCATCTCCTCCGCATCATCAGCGTTGTTCTCGAGAAGCCCCTCCTCTACCGCGAGATCGAGGACGAGGACGAGGACGAGGACGAGGACGACGACAAAGTTTGTTCTTCTTCAACGTTGTTGTTTTCATCGTCATCATCATCGAAAAGAAATGGGAAACAGCGCGACGAGGACGGCGAGAACGAGAACTGGTTGTTCAACCACCGGGGCGTCGGCAACGAACGAAACGGATCTTCAAAGCGACGACGATGGTGCTGTTATTAATGAAAGAAGGAAAGCGAAAGTATTAGTCGTTGGCGCCGGGGCGTCTGGTTTAGTCTGCGCGAAAGAGTTGCGACAACGAGGACACGAGGTGAGAGTTTTCGAAACGAAAAGTAACTTGGGCGGCGTGTGGTTACACGCCACCGCGAATAACGAGAACAAAACCACGAAAACGGCCATGTACGATTCGTTGCGGACGAACTTACCGAGAGAGGTGATGGGTTACGAAGCATTTCCGTTTATTTCTTCTTCTTCCTCTTCTTCATCCGTCGACGCGCGACGGTTTTGCTCGCACAAAGAAGTACAAGGGTATTTGCAAGAGTTTGCAAAAAACTTTAGACTGTTCGATGTTCTCGAGTTTAACACGACCGTGAAGGAGTGCAGAAAGAAAAAAGATGGGGAAGAGAAATTAGCAGAACGCGAAGAAGAATTCGGCCCGAAATGGACGGTGAAATATGAACAAGGAGAGAAGAAAGAGCTCAAGCGGGACACGTTCGACGCCATCGTCGTGGCAAACGGACATTACTCGAAACCGAGAAGTGCTCGGTTTCTTGGAGCAGACGTGTTTCCTGGAAAGCAAATGCACTCATCGACGTATAAAGAACCTTCGGTGTTCACGAATCAAAATGTAGTTCTGATTGGCGCGCAAGCCTCTGGCGAAGATATCTCGCGAGATATCGCCACAAAGGCGAAGAATGTGTATTTGAGCGCAAAGACATGGCAAAATGCAGAGTGGGGGTCGAATCCAAACATATCGGAGAACTTGTTTCGAAAACCAAACGTTAAAGCGCTTCTAGAGAACGGTTCGGTAGAATTTGAAGATGGGAGCGTAGTTGAAAACGTCGATGCGATCGTGTACTGCATCGGATACGAGTACGATTTTCCATTCTTGGATCCAAAAGATGCAAATTTTTCAGTCGATGATAATTACGTCAATCCTTTGTATGAACACTTATTCGTCCCGGAAAACCGATCGAGTTTATCTTTTGTCGGTTTGTGTTGGAAAGTAGTCCCGTTCCCACAGTTTGAGTTGCAAGCGAAGTGGATTGCAAAGCTTTTATCTGGGGAATTGAAGCTACCGCCGACGAAGGAAATGAAGATACACGTGGAAAATTTCGAAAACGATCGTAAAAGTCAAAATATCCCCAAGCGGCACTGGCACTGCTTAGGCGCCGAACAGTTTGCATATAACGATAGAATAGCCGAGTACGCCAAGGAAACAAAATTAAATGAATGGAGGCGGGAGATGTACGAAAAAACAGGAATCAATAAGAGAACAAACCCAGAAAAGTACCGAGAAGAACACAACGACGGAGAAGTTTTGGAGAAAGCAATGAATGAAGAGTTGACGGCGATGATGATGAGCATCAGCAGCGAAGGCACTCGTCGAGGAGACGCTCAAGTCGTCAACGCGCTCGCAAAAGAGAACGGAAAGGAGAAAAACGAAGCAAGCAGCGATCCCCCGTTATCGGCATCTGAAAGAGAAATAGTAGAAAGCCAACTGAACGCTTTATCGGACTCGCAAATGAAACAAGTGAAAATTTACTCTTCGCTTCTGTTGGAATGGAATCAGAAAATGAACTTAACTGGCGCGAAAACAGAAGACGATGTCTTGGAGCGTCACGTCGCAGACTCACTATCCATCATAGAAGCCATTGAAAATACGTGTCCTAATAGCAAAGACACCTCGAAACCGTTCAAGATAATCGACGTTGGCACGGGCGCTGGATTTCCAGGAATGGTTTTAGCCATCGCACGTCCGCATTGGGAAATATCCCTCTTGGACTCGCTGCAAAAGAGAACTAAATTCTTAGATCACGTTGCCGATTCGGCGGGAATAAAAAATGTGAAAACAATTTGGAGCAGAGCTGAAGATGCGGGTAAATTTGAGTCCGAACATCGCGAACAGTTTGATGTTGCGACGGCGCGCGCGGTTGCCGATTTGCGCTTATTGTCGGAGCTTTGCATTCCGTTCGTGAAAGTTGGTGGCGCTTGGATTGCGATGAAAAATCAATCTGGTTTGGAAGAAATTGAATCGGCGTCAAAAGCGGTCGAGATATTAGGTGGAGAAGCGATGTCGTATCAGGAAGTTCAAAGTATTGGTCCGGATGGAAATTTGCGAACTGTTGTGACAAGTTACAAGCTCACGGAAACGGACAAAAAATATCCCAGAAGGGCGGGTACTCCGCAGAAAAGACCTTTATGATGCTTATAGAGCGCGCGATAGTAGTAAATATAGCATTAGCTAATTGTACCTAGGTACCACGTATATCTAGAAGTCATTCAAAATTCGAATAAATTAACGGTGAAGTCCATTTTCTTCAGTATTTTACGAATTAAAAGAAGCTAGCGATTTTAGAGAACATGTTACTTTGCTCATTCGATTCGTCTTTGAGATCTTGAATAACGCCCCAATCAACTTCGCCCTTCTCTGCGTCTCGACCGGATCCTCCTCTCAAAGCGGGTAAACTGACCGGTAAATAAGAGAATCGTAACGTTTCGCTCGCAGTGGAGGTAGTGCTGGACGTGGGCGTTCGTTTCTTGCTCGCAGCTGTGGACACGTCTTTGTGCAACTTGTATAGTTGCACAAAAGAACCGAGCAACACGGAACAGCGAACGTAACATCTTGCTTCATTTTCCCATAAATACGGTTCATACGTAGCCCAGTCGATTGGATCGAGACCCTTGATGAGAGATTGTGTAATGACTCGCGCCTTTTCATTTGCGAGCTTTGGAGCCTCCGGGCTCGGTTTCATACCACCAGCCAAGAAATCGTGGACCAGACGTTGATCGAAGAGCACTTGTAACGCCCCTTTCTCCGATAACTCCGTATTATTAAGGAGCTGCACTTTTTTAGAAACTGATGAATCCGAAAGTCCGAGAAAGTTCGCATAAGCGGACATAGCACCATTACCAAGTGCATCGGCAAAATGTTTCAAGGCTCTTTTCGACAGCACATGTCCTCCCGCTTTACTCACAAGTCTCGAAGCCTTGTGCAACATTTCCAAAACATAGCTCGATGGTAACACCGGAAGCTCGATAGTGACATCGTCGGATGTTCCAAGAGCGATGGTTTCCCAATCGTGTGGAGCATGAGCCAATTCTAACTGATCGTCGTTTAACAAGTTTTCCTCCAAGTCTTTCACACAGAGAGAAGATACAAAGTCGACCCAAATGCTAAACGCTTCGTCCGATGCTAAAAGCAAAGCTTCGTTCACTTCAGTTAATATTCTATTACTTTCACTTTGCCGCGGTATTTTCGAACCAGCTGCTCTACCGCTACCACTACCGCTCGATGTTTTGACGTTGTACCACTCCGACGCAGGTCCAAGAATGAGGGCGATCTCGCCAGAGTGCGTCGCGATAACATGCGCAAGTCTTCCGCACAACAAAGCTTTTTCGACAACAACATCTTTCGTGCGATTTCGTTTTACAGAATCTCTTTTAATCTCCGCCACCTTTTCGCTCAAAAACGAAGAAAAGCCGACGATGCCTCTCGCCGCTTCTCCTTTCACGAAAGGCTCTAAAAATTGAATGCGTTTCTCGTCGTACGCCGAAGTAGAATATGAGCTCGAAGATTTCCCGCCGTGTCGAGCGAGTAACAAGGCGTCCTCTCGCGCACTTTTCAAGCTCTGATCAATTTTTGATGCCAACGAGCGAGCTAAACTCAAACCTGGAGGAGCTCCGGAGATGTTGCTATTATTGGAATCCTCAGTGAGCCAAAAGTCTGTGTTTTCTCCAGCTTTGATGTTTTCCATTATTGATTCTTCTTTTAAGGCGTCATTGAGTAATTTCCTCGCGGAAACATGCGCTAAAGTGTTCGCGAGTAAAGTTTTACCGCGCTCTAACATTGGTTCCTCGAAAAGAGTCGTCAAAATATTTATATCCTTATCGAGAAATGCGAGCGAGAATTCAGACCACGTCGAAGTCGTTATGGTCGCATCTTTACTTTTCTTCCCAGAACTCAACTTTTTCAGATGCGCTCTTTCAACCTTTTCGCACGTTTCGTTTGCATTTCTTTCTGCTTCAGCTACGCGTGAGCACTTATCTAACCCCTCAAATACCTTCTTGCCCCTAGCTTTCGCATCGGCGGCAACATCAGCGAGCCAACTTTGTATGGATGAAGAAACGCTTTCCTTCGATTCCGCCACTGTGCTCCTCTCACGAGCGCTTATAGATTCGTGCCACAATTCGTCTTCTCTTACTGGTTCAGAAACGTCTGAAAATTGAGAGTTCCCTTCCATTGGTCGTTGATTTAATGTCTGAAAGAACAATGGCGTTCCTTTCTCGCTATCTTCGTTCTCAACGAAGAGTTTTCGAGCTAACCTAGTTGCTTTTCGAATCTCTGCGCATATTAAACCTAAAGCTTTTCCCAGCCTGAGCGCATCTGATTCACTGTTCAACTTGCGCAAACTCGCTCTAACCCACGCCCGTCTCGATTGTAGCAATATTTGCAAAAGTACTCTTGGTTCTTTAATGTCTTCGACGACGTATACGGCACACAAAGCCGAAGCAACTTGCTCCGGAGTGTCCGTGACGCGTTGCAAAGCCAGACGAGATTTTTTCGAGATTTGCCCGGAAAACGAATGCAACGCGTTCGCTTGCGCGGTGATCAATGGAAACGTCTTAAAGATTCGCTCGTCTGCCTTCATCTTCTCTTGCAAGCACGCCAGAATGACTTTACTCGCTCCGAACCGTTTCGCCGCTTCGTAGCACGATCCAGCTTCCAAGTATCCCCAAATTTGCTCCGGAGAGTCCACCAAGTACTTCACGCGAGACCCCGCGGCGTATAACACGTCTCGCAACTCTTGATCGATTTGTTCGTTTTGATTTTCCCCCCACGTTCTGTCCGCGTTGTTACCGCTTTTGTTCGTTCTCGAAACTTCCTCTGCTTCTTCGCTCACGTCTAACGTTCCAAACACTTTTACCAACTCCTTGATTTCTGTGATACACTCGCTCAACTTTCCCGTTTCTTCGCTCATCTGCACGAGATCGTCCGCGTTCGCGATGGCATCTTTATAACTCGACCCGATAATTTGCCTCAACTCTTCTTGCTTATCGTCGGCTTCTTTCCGAGTTCGAACTTCAATTTCTCTCACCTCTTTCACCGAACGCGATTCGAAAATCTCTTCGACTGCTTTCAATACTTGAGGAGAGAAGGTCTCTTGTTCTTTTGCAGCACCGGTGGTCGTTTCCTTGCCAGCGTCGCCGTTCATCGCCTCGAACGCGGCGCCGTGGGAAGACGCGGACGCTTTGTTGGCTTCCATCTTCTCCTCGACCATCATCATGGTGATCGCGCGCGAGAAAAAAAGTGAGGGTGAAGAAGCTCTACGAGGCAGGTCTCACCATAAATGGCAAAAAAAATATGAAGCTATAATTATCGCCTAAAAAGCACTATCATTCATCCAATACCCACATTTACCTCTATTGATGATGCTTTTTCGCGTCGTCGCGAAACATCTTTAGACCCATCGCGCATCTCGCGGATACGATTTTCATCTTCCAAATAACGCTTGGGTCTAAAGATGTGAGCATTGCTCATCAATACCGGTATCGCCACGATGCCATCGCCGGTCTTTGTTTGAAGAATAGTGCCGTTGATGCTCTTCTGCGCGCGTGTTTATAAAATCGCATTTCCCCCTATAAATGCTCAAATTTCGACTTTTTAACTTCCAAGTTTGACTGAAATCGTTCCAGATAGTTACGGGTTTTGAAACTCCGTGATACTATGCAGTACTATTGTTGTATTCCTCTCAGCGAGTTTCGCATGCTCAAGCGCGATTTTGAAAAAGATATGCGCGAAGACCACGTGTTTTTTGGCCTAATTTGTGGGAGTCGCCCACAATGTAGGCATCCAGCACTTTGAAAATTTATGGAGAGCGAAAGTATATCAAACGGATTTTAAAACGAGCGAAACTTTGCCATTCGATAAACACGCGTGCTCACAGTGTCTGGATGAAATTTCAAGACGTTTGGTAATCTCTAACATATCGTTTAGGGGTCATGAATAACGAGTTCAGGCTATTTTTTGCTTTTTTATAATTTTTTGCCATTTATGGTGAGACCTGCCTCGTACGGGATCGGTTTTTCGTTTTTTTTTT
>Ga0209090_10001214_pt1 | contig 16486 bp, 6 predicted proteins | sample ArcticOcean_MG_C_9_FD_187432 | JGI IMG/M metagenome (GOLD analysis project Ga0209090, IMG submission 187432) | Marine microbial communities from western Arctic Ocean - ArcticOcean_MG_CB2_152 (SPAdes) (version 2) | ecosystem: Environmental > Aquatic > Marine > Oceanic | place: Arctic Ocean... | reverse complement strand
TTATTGGTATACATAGTTTTAGCAACTACATTGATGATTCTACTCTTGATACTGATGAAGTATTTGATCTAGAGGGATTCTTTGTTGTATCTGCTGTAGATAAAAATATAATTACACTAATAACAGCAACAGCACAAGATGAGATACCGCGCTGCATTGGCTCCATAACAAAATTTATTACAGCACGAGCAACTAACATAGATGCAGCAAATATTATAGTACAAAATGAACTTGTACTAAATGACAATCTTTGGATAGACAATGTTGCTGGAGATAATCAGTGGGCAGTGCTAAAAAATGATAATTTATTTAAAGAATCATTCCGCACAGTAAAACAATCAACATCAGTTGATGAATCTTTTGGTACAGCAATAAGCGTAGATGATAGAAATACAACAATGCTAGTTGGTGCACCTGATGAAGATGACGGTAAGGTGTATGTTTATTCTAGAGCAACTGATTCATTAAACTTTGTACAAACACAAATTATTGAACCACTTAAAGTTAGTGACAACACTCAACGCTTTGGTGCAGCAATTGCAATAAGTCCAGACGGTGCTTATATGATTGTAGGATCTCCTAATGCATCAAATGTAAAAACAAAATATATTGCAGGTGGGTTTGTTTCTGGCACTGATTATACTAAAGGCGCAATTGTTTCTAAGGATCAACAACTTTGGAAAGCACTTAATGACATTGAAGGCGCAGAGGCTGCTATTGAATTTAATAGCTTTAACTCAGTTACACAAGTTGTTGATGCATTAGATATAGAAAATACACCTACTGCAACAGTTCCGGCAATGTTTGTTGGTAATTACGCAATTAGTCCTATATCGGGCTTGCTAGCATTTCCTAATGCTCCTACAACTCACATGTTAGTTAGAGCTCCGTTAGCACAATTTGACGGCAGCGGCATTAATGATGAAATTAAACTTAACTGGAATCAAATAACATATTCTAATCAAAGTTTAGCTGCACTTGCTGAACGATCACCATTTAATGGATCGTTTGCTAATATTAATGCAGCGTTCTTAGAGCAGACTCATACTATACAAAAGAAAATTGATGCAATTTTATACATTAGTTCGTCAACTAACTTGCCTCAGCTTGGTAATATATTACAAACAGCAACAGCATTTGGAACAGTTGATTATACATACGTTACAGGCAACGAAGTAATAATTTACTTAACAGCAGTTAACGGAACTTTTGCAAATAGTGATAGTATTTTCCGCAGCGACGGCGACTTTATTGGCGAATATGTCCAGCAAAATCAAACAGATAGTGTAGATACAAGTGCGCAGTTCGGCGGATATTGGTTTATTGATACTCCGAGTTATACTCCGACAATTAGTACTGAAAATGTTGACGAAGGTAGAGGCTTAGTATTTTACGATGTTATTACAGATAGTACAGACACAAGTAGACTATATGCTAACTCTTTAGATTACGGTACACTAACTATTAATAGTCAAAATACATATAATGCTTTCATTGAACAATTAAGTAGTCAAGGATTGCCCGGACCTTACGGTAATAACGCTGCTATTTTAAGTAATAAATTTGTTGTTAGAGCACCTAAGGTAATTAGTGACAATGTGTCAATTGCTGGAACAATAAATCTTTATGTTAATCAGTTACCTCAACACGGCGTTGGCGTAATTAGAAATTTAACAGACATTGGCCTATCTACAACACTTACAAACAAGTCACATACAATTGCTGATATATGGGATGGCAAAATTAACTTTGATTATATCAATAAAGATGCAGCTGGTAATTTCTTTGAACCAAAAGTCGGCCAAACTGTTAAAGATATACAATCTGGTGCTACTGCGGTAGTTACATATTATCAGCGAAACAGTAATAATGCAACAGTATTCGTAAAAACTGTTACAGGTACTTGGTCGCAAGGTGACTTATATGGCCAAAATGCTCAAATAGGATTCTTAGCAATCCCAGGCGACCCTAGTCCAACATATCAAGTAGATAGAAATATTGGACAAGTTCAGTATGTTAGCTTAGGACTACCGGGCGAAGGCATAGGAAAGCTACTAGTATTTGAAGCAGCTACAGGTAATATTCCTTTAGCACCAATTGCAAGTTTATTAAATGTTGAATATTGGTTATATAGTGCCGGAACAGTTCAGGGTATTGCAAGATCGGCAAGTATTCCGTCGTCAACTAACAATAACTGGGAACAAGTATACCAAATTGCCGCTGAAGTAACTGGTACAGCACCTGGATCTGACGCACAAAATGAAGGACTGTATTCAATATACACAAGATCTGCACCTGGCAGATATGATTTACAAGCAAGTTATACTGTTCCAGAAAAAGCAGCTGGCTTAAAATTAGGCAGTACTATAAAAATTACAAAAAATAATGATCTTTATAGAGCATTTATACATGCAGCACAAGGATCAGCCGTTGCGTCACCTGGAATAATTTACTTTATTAAAAAGGGAATAGAAAACAATATAACCTTCAATTGGGATTATGCAAAAAACAAAAAGTTTAAAGGCACGTTTAGTGAAGGTACCACATATTTCACAGATGATATTGTTTATGCTGACTTTACTGATGGATCTTTATATGCAGCAAAAACTAATATTGCCCCGGGTACGTTTAATTTTAATGATTGGACATCTACCGATGATTTAGTTGATTATGTTGGGTTTGTACCCAATACAACTGGACTTAGTGTCATTGATGATAGTACTGTGGGTATTACTGTACTTGATCAAGATAATCTTGCAACATTTGGTACAGAATTTGATGTTTCTAAATCAGGCGAAGTGTTAGTTACTAATGCTTTATATGATGGAAAACCTAATCAAGTAGTAGTTTATAGAAGTAATAAAGGACACTTTGAAAGATCACAAGAAATTCAAGGACCTGATGAGACTTCGGGATTTGGCCAGTCTATATCAATATCAGTAGACGGGACATTAATTGCAATTAGTGCGCCTTACAATGACGATTATAAAGCAGATCAAGGAATTGTTTATGTATATAAACAAGTTGATGGAGTATTTGAATTATCACAGACATTAGCAAGTCCTAGCAATGAACGAGCTGAGATGTTTGGATGGAAAGTTGACTTTGACGGTGAAAAACTGCATGTATCTGCTAGAAATTCTGACTCATCATCTAGAACTTATTTTGATGCACAAGCAACTGTATTTGATAAAGGATTTACTGGATTTAAAACTGTAAACGAAGACTCGGGTGTTATCTATGTTTATGAAAAAATAGTAAATGAATTATTGTTTGCACAAAAATTAGAAATTACCGACATTGATGTAAACGATTTTGGTCAGCACATTTTAGCTAAAGACAATCACTTGTACGTTTCGCTACCTAAGAAAGATACAAACAATTTAATTGGCAGTGTATTAGACTTTGCACTTGGTGATAAAACTAAGACTATGTGGGATACACATAGAGCAGCTAAACCTACAGTCGATATTAATAAGATCAAGAAAATGTTCCTTTACAATGTAAAGGAAAATGAGTTATTATCTTATATTGATTACATTGATCCAATACAAGGTAAGGTAGCAGGCGTTGCCGAACAAGAATTGACATTTAAAACTTATTACGATCCTGCACTTTATGATATTTCAGATGATATTGGCACAATCATTGATGTAACTAATAGTTGGGGCAGCGAACATGTTGGCGAAGTATGGTGGAATTTAACTAATGCTAAATTCTATAATCCTTACCAAGGCGATGTAATTTATAGTACGCAGAATTGGTCAAAAGTGTTTGACGGAAATACTATCGATATACACGAATGGGTAGAGTCAGCAGTATTACCTAGTGCATGGGATGCACAAGCTGATACAGAAAACGGATTTGCAAAAGGATACAGTGGACTTAGTGTGTATGGCGACAGAACTTACAGCACCAAGCGTAAGTACAATAGTATAGCAGGCACATTTAGTACAACGTATTACTTCTGGGTAACTAATAAAAAGACAGTACCGGATGTAGAATTTAGAAATATTAACATTAGCGATGTTGCAGGATATATTGCTGACCCTGTTGCTAAAGGTTACACATTTGCTGGATTAATTAGTCCTTCGCAGTTTGTTTTATATAATGCTGAAAAGTATATTAAAGGTACCGACGTTGCTCTAAGCGCACAATTTTGGACTATTGAAAATCAAGATCAAAATATACACAATCAATATCAAATTATATCCGAAGGGCTTGAAACAAGTCAGCCTAATGCGGATATCATTAAGAAATGGTACGATAGCTTAATTGGATATGATGCACAAATGCGTGTTGTTCCTGACCCAACATTAAGTCCTAAGCAAAAATATGGCGCTCTTAATAAGCCAAGACAAAGTTGGTTTGTAAATCGTGCCGAAGCGTTGAAGCAAGTTATTGAAAGAACTAACCTTATACTTAAAGAAAACTTAATAGTTGATGATAAGATCTTTACTAGCTTGTTTAATGCAGATCCTGCTCCTACAGCAGTATCTAAACAGTGGGATGTGTCTATTGATACTTTGGATGATTTAGCATTTGTAGGAGTTGCAAGTGCAACCCAAGCAGTATTAACACCAGTAGTTACAGATGGTAAAATTACAAGTGTTATTATTACAAATCCTGGCAAAGGATATCGAGTTGCTCCTACAGTAACTATTAATGATAACGGCACAGGTGCTTCACTGCAAACTGTAATAGATTCAAAAGGAAGAGTCACTGCTGTTAATGTATTAGAATCCGGAGCGCAGTATAGTACTACACCTACATTAACAGTAAGAAGATTTACAGTATTAATTAAATCTGATAGTACAGTGCAAGGTAAATGGGCAATGTACGAAAGAGTTAGTGAAACTAAAACTTGGACAAGAATACAAAGTCAAGGGTACAATGTAAGATTGTATTGGGACTACGAAGATTGGTATGCAACTGGATACAGTGCGTTAACTGATATTAGTTACCTAATTGACAATAGTTATGAATTAACTGCATTAGATAATGCGATCGGAGATACAGTAAAAATATCCTCAATTGGCACAGGTGGTTGGTTGTTGCTAGAAAAAATAGCTAGTGTAGATACTGAAGACTATACAGTTAATTATAAGACAATTGGTAGACAAGACGGAACAATACAATTTAAATCTACATTGTATGATACAGCTTCGTCGGCAACTGGCTTTGACACAATTAGTTTTGATACAAAAATTTATGACAGTGAACCAGTAATTGAACTTAGAACTGTATTAGGCTCAATTCAAACTGATCTGTTTATTGATGATTTACTAGTTAAATTTAATGCATTATTCTTTGCAAGTTTAAGATATGCATTTAGTGAACAGACTTATATTGATTGGGCATTCAAGTCTAGCTTTATTAAAGCTAAACATAATGCAGGAATACTACGAGAAGATATTACATTTAATAATGATAATCTTCCTAGTTACGAATCGTATATTAAAGAAGTTAAACCGTTTGCTACTAAAATTAGAGAATATTTAAGTGCATATGAGGCATTTGATAATACAAGTACAGTAACAACTGATTTTGATTTACCGCCTGCATATAATGCTGTTGAGGGGAAAATTGTTCCCCAGAATGTTAAAGTACAAGATGGCGTATTAGTTAGTTCTAATACAGACCTTGAAACGTATCCTAACAAAAATTGGTTAGATAACAGCAGTTATGAAATTGTAAAAGTTGCAATAGTTAATCCTGGTAAAGGATATAGAAGTGCTCCTACATTAACAGTAACAGGTGGAGCAGTGCTAGAAGCAACTATTGGAACTAACGGAAGGGTAACTAATGTAACTGTTATTAACCCGGGTACTGGCTATTATGATGTTCCTGCAATAACTGAATTAAGTAATATTACAGATGAAGGCGAAGCAGCAACATACAGTGTGCAGCTAGGTAATAGTCCTGTTAGAGGCTTAAAATCTACAGTTAGATTTGATAGAACTACAGGAACTTATGTATATACACAGTTGGCACAAACAGAAACTTATGTTGGTACTGGTAGTAAATACGAGTACAATTTAAATTGGCCAATGGATTTAGGCAAGACAACTGTACAAGTGTTTGTTAATGGTCAAGAATCTTTAAACAGCGAATATACTTTTAAAAATATTTTAGATATTACTAAGGGGTATGATCGTTATTACGGACAAATAGCATTTACTAACGCACCTACAAATACTTACTCAGTACAAATTAACTATAAAAAGTCTTCGAGCTTAATGCAAGCGCAAGATAGAATTAATAGTTATTATACTCCTACTTCAGGAATGCCTGGCAAAGATCTTAATCAGCTTATGACCGGTTTAGACTATGGTGGAGTTGAAGTTAAGAGTTTCGAGTTTGGCAAAGGTCAAGGTTGGGATTCAGATGAATGGTATAACGATACTTGGGATAGCTATGACACAACATTTGAAGATGAGATATTTGAATTAGACGGATCAACTATAAGCCTTGAACTTGCCGCGCCATTAGCAAGCGCAACTGTATACAATGTTTACTTAAATGGTGTGAGAGTTGATGATGTTAATTACGGCACAGCAGACCCTGTAACTAATCCAAATGCACTATGTCAAAGTATTACAGGTGACGGAACTACAACAATTATATTCCTTGATAATGACGGACTTAATCTTGTAAACGCAGCTAACGACATAATTATCATTAGAAAATCAACTAGTGACGGAACGTACTTACCAGATCCAAATAGTTATGATAGTGTAATAACAGGCGGAGCATTAAATTACTCAACTGCAACTGGTATTAGTGCAGCAGAAATTATCTTAGACGGCGATGGATTTGTAACTCAAACTACAAGTGCAGGACCAGAAGAATTAATTCCTGGACAACTACTTGACACCTTTGATATTAAAGTATATGAAAGGCCACAAAACGGCAGCAGCCAAATTACTTCAAGAAATTATACAGGTGACGGCACAACTAAAACTTTCGACTTAGGTGTAACGCCGTTACAAGCCAGTGGCGTATTTGTAAAAGTAGGATTTAACATTATTACTTCTAGCAATTACACTATTAGTTACGTTAACAAAACTGTTACATTTAACACTGCTCCGGCAGTAAGCGCAAAAGTGCATCTAGCAGTGCTAGGCGTAAGTGGCACTGAGATATTAGATATTGATTACTTTGTTGCAGACGGAAATACAGCTAAGTTTTTAACTAATGTAAGATTTAAAGAAAATCTACAATACTTTATTACTCTAAATGGTGAGAAGTTAACTAATGTAATTGAAGAAAGCGATGATACATATGCATTTCCTAAAAATGTTGTAATTTCATTAGCAACTCCACCAGCAGCAGGCAGCGTAATAAACTTTGCTTTCTTCGAAGGTGCAGCACAAAACTTTAGTGAAGTTTCAATTGATACATTTACAGGAGACGGTTCTACAGTACAGTTTACTTTAGCTCAAACTCCGTTTAATAATAGTCCAGCTGCTTGGTTTACTATTGTTAAGGTTAATAATAAAATACTTAATGCAGGATATAATCGTAGATTTGTAACAACAGCAGCAAAGCGTGAATATCAATTAGAAGAATTTCAAATTCCACCTGGCGCAGTTAACAATAAGCAAATGAAAGTGTTCTTAAATGATAAAGAATTAGCTTATAATACAGAATGGACATTTACTGGATCTAGAAAAGCCAGCGGCGGTAGTCTTGTTAGATTAAAAGCAAAAGTTAAACACCTAGACGGTGATGTATTAAATGTATATCTTCTTAATGACGGTGAATATAGCTACGGTTACTTTAATGCTGCAAACGACTTTGTGTCTACTCCGGGTACATTGTATTTAAACAGTGTATATACTGATAGTGATGTCATTACAGTGTATCAATTTAGCAATCATGATTCACAAGGATTTGCAAGACAGCAATATGATATAGTTGATAGAATATCGCTTACTGTTGGAACTACTGACTGGTACCAATACAATCATCTAACAGCTGGACTAATTGAATTAGCAAAGCCTGCAATTGACGCACAGTATGTATGGGTAACACTTAATGGCGACTTGTTAATTCCTAGCGTACATTATAATGTAACTGATAACAAGCGTTACATTAGCATTAACGTTGATATTGCACCAAACGATGTAATTGAATTAATACATTTTTCAGATCCAGTATCGGGTAATAAATATGGATGGAGTCAATTTAAAGATATGCTTAACAGAACGCATTACAAGCGTTTAGATGACAGAGATGGCATTATGTTAGCAGCTGACTTAAATTGGTCCGATCAAAGTATTACTGTAACTAACGGAGCAACACTTCCGGCACCAAATGCAACTAGCAGTGTACCTGGAATATTGTTTATTAATGGAGAGCGTATTGAGTACTTTGTAAGAAACGGAAACGTATTAAGTCAACTACGTAGGGGTACATTGGGCACAGGGGTTAAGGACATTTACTTAATTGGAGAAAATGTTTATAACCAAGGACCTGGGTCATCTATGCCGTACAAAGATGAAACAATTACTTCGCAATTTTTAGCAGATGGCACTACAGCAACATACAGTTTAGATTTTACTCCTACTAGTATAGATGAATTTGAAGTATTTGTTGCAGGCAGACGTTTACGTAAAAATGCGATAAGTAGTTATAACTTTACAGCGTTAGTTGCACAGGATTCACCAGAAGGTGATGTAACATTACCAGCAGAATTTAGTGTAGTTGGCTCTACATTAACATTAACAGAAACACCAAACGCAAATATTAAGGTAACAGTTGTTAGACGTACAGGAATAATATGGACAGATGCAGGAACACGACTAAGTGAGTCGGAATCAGACATCAGTAAATTCTTACGTGCGGCAACAGTTGACCTGCCGCGATAAATACATTAAGCAGGATGGTATAAAACTATGACAGACAAATTAAATGAACAAAGTGGTGTGTTACTTCAAGGACACATTAAAATACACAATCCAGAAACTGGAGAAGTTATTGTAGACAAACGCAACGCTATTCATTATGAAAATATGAGTATTAGTCTTGCAGAAAGTTTAGGCAATGCTGGCACAGGTTGGATTTATCAAATGGGATTTGGAAACGGTGGCACAAGCGTCGACCCAACAGGTATTATTACATACCTAACTCCAAATAGTACGGGCACCAACGCTAGTTTGTACAATGAAACGTTTACTAAAGTAGTAGACGATCGTAGTGTAAACAATCTTGACCCGGCACGTAATAAAATTGAAACACGTCACGTAAGCGGCACAAACTATACTGATATTTTAGTAACATGTTTACTAGATTATAGCGAACCAAGTGGACAAGATGCTTTTGACACAGCAACAAATGCAGACAGTTTATATGTATTTGATGAGTTAGGATTACGAGCATACAGTGCAAGTGGCGCGGGTAGATTATTAACTCACGTTGTTTTCCACCCTGTACAAAAATCACTTAATAGGTTAATTCAAATTGATTATACAGTTCGAGTGCAAAGTTTAACAGGATTTAACGAGGGATAATTAGATGGCATATACAATACAATATACTGATAGTGCTGATAAAGATCCGATAGTAGTTGAAGATCAAACAATTAATACTGTTACTAGCATAAAACTTCCGGGTAGAAACAGCACAGGTTATGGCGCTGCTATTGCCGAAGACTTACTACACTTACTAGAACATTTTGCAGGACCAACAGAGCCTTCCAATGCTAGTGAAGGACAACTTTGGTATAATAATACTACATCGCAGTTATTAATTTATGACGGCACTGTTTGGGTTTCAGCAAGTGGACTTAAAAAGAGTGCTACTGAACCTGAAGCTTCGTCTGCATTAATTGGCGACTTATGGGCCGACACTGATAATCAGCAATTGTATATGTTTACAGGTTCCACTTGGATCTTAGTTGGACCAAGTTTTAGTGCTGGGTTAACAACTGGAGCGCAACCTAATACTATTATAGGGCAAGACAACGTAGAATACACTGTTATTGAAATACAAGTAAGTGCAAACATTGTTGCAATAGTTGCATTTGATACATTTACTCCAAAGTCAACAATTAACGGCTTTAGTGGTATACAAATACGTCCAGGTATTAACTTAGCAAATAGAGACACAGATGCCGACGGAATTAACAATGTTAAGTTTTACGGTATTGCAGAAAAATCAGAAAGTCTAATTGTTAATAATTTAGCAATTCCTGCTGCTAATTTCTTAAGAGGCGACATAGAATCAACAACTACGTTCCCACTCAATATTCAAAACAATAGCGGCATTGCATACGGAATTAATGCAGAACTTAACATAGGTATTGAAGGTAGTGCTGGAGTTATACAACACAACATTGAAGGGTCTAACATTGATGTACGTGTAAGAAACGCAGGAAATAGTAGAACTGTACTGAGAGTAGATAGTAATCTACGAGTTGGTATTAATAACGAAGCACCAGACGAAGCATTAGACGTAACTGGTAATTTTTTAACAAGCGGCACTATTACAACAAACGATACTACACAGAGTACAACAATTAGTAATGGCGCAGCGGTTATTAAAGGCGGACTTGGTGTTGCTAAAACACTTAGAGTTGGCGAAGAAATAGTTGTACAAAAAGGACTAACGTTAGGTAACAACGATTTAATAGTAGATACAGCAGCAAGTGATTTGCTATTACCAGATCTTAATAATACTAGAAACATTGGTAGAAGTGATAATCGCTGGCGCAAAATTTATGCAACTACATTTATTGGTACACTAGAAGGTACAGTAAGCGGTAGTGTTACTGGCAGCGCCGGTAGTGCTGACAAACTTACATCATCTTCTACGTTTAGATATCAAGGCGATGTAGAAACAGTAGAACAAGTATTTGATGGCCAAACAGGCGGCGGAACAAAGACGTTTAACTTAACATTAAAGAACACACTTATTAGTGCTAAGCCAGCAGTGTCAACTAGTTTATCAAGTGATGAATTTATAGTTAATAGAACTAGTGGAGTTGATCAAGGCTTAAAGAAAATATCTAGAGCTACAATATTTAATAATATTGCAGGCCTAACTCCGGTGGGTAGTATTATGCCATACGCCGGACTTGTTGAACCGACTGGATGGAAATTTTGTAATGGACAAGAATTAAGTCAGGGTGTATATTCACAGCTATTTTTGTTAGTTGCACTTTCTTATGGCCCGTCACCTACTTCAGGAACTTTTGCTGTACCTGATTTAAGAGGTAGATTTGCATTAGGTAATTTAAATATGGGCGGATCTACTCCAAGTGTAGATAGTCCAGATACTAGAAACAGAGGTTCAAATGCAGGTGTAATTGGTGCAGTTGATGGAGCAGATGGTGTTACTATTGGTACAGATAATTTACCTGAACACGAGCATGATTTAAAGTCAACTACTGGCCAGCAGTTTTATGCTCATAGAGAAGTTGATGGCCGCGGAGAACTTCCAGAAGGAACGTCGGGGTCGAGCTTACAAACTGGCGCTGAAAACTTATCACAACGACTACCTAACAGTGGCGGAGTTGTAATACCTGCAGGGTCTGCATATAGTACTGTTGGAGCAGAAATGAATATTATGAATCCATTCCAAACTATTAATTATATTATCTATACAGGAGTAGTAGGATGAGTTATAAAATAAACAAAACAAATGGTACCCTATTAGTAGAACTGACAGATGGTATAATTGATATAACTTCTACAGATATAACTCTAGTTGGAAGAAATTATAAAGGGTTTGGCGAGGCCTTTAACGAAAATTTTGTTAAAATTATTGAAAACTTTGCATCAACAAGCGCACCGAGCAATCCATTAACTGGACAGCTTTGGTTTGATACTAGTGAAAACAGATTAAAAATTTACGATGGTACTAGTTTTAAAACTTCAGGCTCACCAGCAGTAAGTCCTACACAGCCTAATAACTTAGTATCCGGCGATCTTTGGATTGACAATGCTGCAAACAAGTTATACTTTTATGACGGTACTGACATAGTACTTGTTGGTCCTGAATATACTGCAACCCAGGGTAAAACTGGACTTGAAGCAGTTACAATGGTTGACACTTCTAATCAAAATAGAACTGTGCTAGCTATGTATGTAGGCGGAGTACTTGCTGGAATTTACAGTAGATTTGCGTTTACTCCTGCTACAGATTATGTCATACTTCCGTATGCATCTGGCAGAGAAATTAAAATAGGATTCAATCCAACTGTTGTTTCAGACTTTAAATGGCAAGGAACTGCGGCATCGGCTGAATCACTAACTAATTCAAGCGGCGACTCATTTACAACTGCTGACTTTGTAAGAACTAATGAACGAGATACGTCAAACGTACTAGTAAATCAAGAAATGGAAGGTGCGCTGTTTGTTAAAGGCGATGCTGGCATTGCTGTTGGATACGGCGATACCGAATATGCTGCATTAAAAACAATTGATAACGGTACAACTACAGCAATAGAATTAAAGCAATTAAATTACGACTTTGCCATTAGAGTACCGCAAGGAAACGACTTTATAGAAGCATTTACACTTGATACAAGTGCAGCAAGAGTAGGCATATATCAGTCTACACCGACCGTTGCATTAGATGTAACTGGTGCTGGTAAGTTTACTGGAGACTTAACTGTAGGTGGAAATTTAACTATTGATGGAACCACAACAACAGTTAATACTGCAACAATGACAATAGATGATCCTAATATCGAATTAGGATCAACTGTGTCACCGACAGACACAACAGCAAACAATGGCGGCATGACGTTAAAAGGTACGACAGATAAAACTATTAACTGGGTACAATCAACAGGAAACTGGACATTTAATCAGAATGTAGATTTAATACAGGGCAAAGAATTTAGAATTGAAAATGCACAAGTGCTTTCTAAAATAAAATTAGGTGATACTGTAGCAACAGCTAATGGATTAACATCTATAGGTACGTTAGGAAGTTTAACTGTTACTGGTGATGTTAATTTAGGTAGCATTTCGGCTAATGGTGCGTTAAGTATTACCGCTGGTGGCCTTATTACTATTGATAGTCAACGGATTACTGGTGTTGCTGCTCCAACAATAGCAGCAGATGCTACTAATAAAGAGTATGTTGACACAGAAATAGCTACTATTAGTATTCCACTTATATTAGATATTACAGGATTTACTTCCCCGGATGCACAAGGAGTTGCTTCAGGACCAATTAATGATGTTAAGGCTGTTTTGGAAAGTATAAGTCCGGCAAGTGCTGCAAGAGAAGGTTCAGTTGCTAAAATTCACTGCACTAGTTACGGAGTTACTACTGTAACAGGTATTAACGTAACAGTAACAACAGACAGTACAGGCACATTACAAAAGTCACTTATTGCTGTTGATAGTAACGGTACACAAAATGAATCTGTAATACAAGATATTGCACCAGCAAACACAGCATCAGGATCGATGTCACTTTCACCAACAAGATACACAATGACATTTACAGTTACGAGTTCAGTATGGGCTCACAATACTACAGCTAGTTATCCGTAACTTGCGATAAATACTAGCAACAAGGGGTTATTTAAACTATGGCGTATACAATTAACAAATATAACACTGATCAATTAACTATTGTACAAGACGGTACGTTAGATCAGACAACTGATATTAAACTGGTAGGTAAGAACTATGCAGGGTATGGTGAAATACAAAACGAAAATTTTGTATTCTTACTTGAAAACTTTGCAGGAGCTAATCAACCTCCGAGAGCAATCAAGGGACAAATTTGGTTTGACACAGCAAACAGCAAACTAAAATTTAATGATGGAACAAAATGGCGCACAACAGGCGGCGCAGAAATTAGTGCTACTGCCCCTGCAGGATTAGCTACTGGTGATTTTTGGTGGGATACTACTAACGAACAGTTATATTCTTATAACGGCGCTGATTTTGTACTTATTGGCCCTCAAGATGCTGGTTCAGGCATTACACAGATGCAAAGTAAATCAGTACGTGATACAGGACTAGTTTCGCGTAGTGTTATTACAGCTACAGTTAATGACGAAGTAGTGTTTATAATTAGCCCAATACAGTTTACAATTGATAGCGGAGATGCTGAGAATACAATTTCAGGGTTTGACGTTATACAATCCGGCGTAACCCTTAAAAACACTCTAAGTGCAGCTAATGGTATTACTAGTGGTACACAACGATTCCACGGTACTGCAACTAACAGTGATAAACTTAACGGTATTTCAGCAGCTAACTATGTTACTGCTACTCCTGGTTCTCCTAGTGTATTCACAGAAATTACTAACTTCCAAACTGATGCAGGCATTGCCATTGGCGCAGGACTAGATCTAAAATTATTCATCGAAAATGATAACCAAGGTGTTGTTTCAAACGCACAAGGTGACGAAATTCGTTATAGAGCAAAGCAAAGTGGCGGACTAGTTAAGAATATTGTAACAATGAAACCGGGTGTATTTAAGCCAGGCATGAACGCAGCTAATACAGCAGTTGAGCCAGTTACATTAGGCGATGCTACTAATATTTTCAATGCAGCATATGCTACTAATTTTTATGGAATTTCAGAAAAAGCAAGTGCTCTTTTAGTTGGCGGCACTGCAAGAGTAGGCGCAGTTAATACTATTGGCACAGGTACTAGTAACACTATTGCAGTGCGTGACGCAGCTGGCAATTTAAATGCTGTACTATTCCAAGGTACTGCAACAAGCGCACGTTATGCTGACCTTGCAGAAAAATACACAACAGCAGAAGAATTACCAGCAGGTACAGCAGTAGCAGTAGGCGGCGAAGCAGAAGTTTGCCCAGCAACTGCAAGCAATCATTGTATTGGTGTTGTTTCAACAGATCCTGCTTATATGATGAACAGTGAAAGCGATGGTCAATACATTGGTCTTAAAGGACGTTTACCAGTAAGAGTCAAAGGCGTAGTCAACAAAGGTGACGCTGTGTATGCATTATCCGATGGCGTGTGTACTACACTTGCAACAACTGCAATGGTAGGAATTGCTCTAGAATCAAGTACTGATGATAACGAAAAACTAATCGAGTGTGTACTTAAAGTATAAATATACGTAGTTAATAAAGAGGATTTAGCATGGCAGTAACAGTAGGTCAAACAATTGGCGAAGCAGAGTATACAACCTTAAGAACTGGAATTAATCTTGTTATGGGATCTCCAACAGGAACTGGTACCTCTGCTGCTGGCTACAATCTAGCTACCGCAGCCCCAGCAAAGTCTCCAGGAGACAAGGTACAAGCAGCTGACTGGAATGCACTTAAAGCAGATGCTGATAAAGCATATACACACCAAGTAGGCAGTGCGTTAAATCCTGCCCTAGCTACTGTAAATACTGATAGTTCAGTTACAAAAGTAATACACGATGCGCTTGAAACTGCAATCAACTTTGTTAAAACTAATGCACAGCGATTTAATCTAGCTGCTGGACAATCTACTACAACATCTGCACGTTCTAAAGGCAAAACTAACTGGAACGGAACACAAATTCACGACGTTCAATTTACTTGGGCAAGTGCAAACGCAGCAAAAGCATTTTTTAATGCAGGTGGGCGTCTAAGAATTGCTACTACGTTGTCTTATACAGGGTCAGAAGCAAAAACATTAGACTGGAAAACAATGGTAGCTAATACTTCTGTTATTGCTATTAATTATGTTAGTGCATATAAAGAAACAGGCACCGGCGGCACTATTAGTGCTAACGATGGGTACTATGATATTAATGGCACTGAAAGAGAATTATATACACGCGGTGGCGCAAGTCCATACTCAGAAAACAGATACAGGATTCTAGCAAGGGCAATTACTAACGGTCTTCGAATTCGTGTGCTGTATGAAGATAATGACGTAGGTGATCAAACTGGCGTAGGCGCAGCAGTTGACGAAAACGTAAAAGGTACATTAACTAGTGCTTTGACGTATGTACGTGCTACTGGTACAAACGTATCAACTACAGCACCGACTATTTCAACAGGCAGCTCAAATACATTCACATAACACTTGACTATTATGTCTTTTTAGTATATACTATAACAGTATATACAAGGAGCCATAATGGACGAACGACTAGAAAAAGCATTAGAGTTTTCTAATTTTTTAGAAACTCAAAACAATCAAAAAAGTATTTTCCTAAAACAATATTACGACAACTTAGCACATTATGTAAATGGGCATAAGATATCTGTAACTACTGACGTAATTAGTTTTTGTCAAAGCATGCTTGCATTAGATCAAGAAGAAACTATATTGTTAGATGATAATAATACTCCGTTTGATGTAACTAACCTAAAAGACTTTACAAGAGAAATTCTTGGAGTGTATACGTTTGCGTCTCGAAAGTACGCATACGACTATGCAAAGATTAAAAAGAACAGAAGTGTTGAAGGGTTAACTAATCTATGAATAAAGGCGTAGTGTTATTTGCATTTAATAACGGACGTATTGATTATATTAAGCAAGCAATTTATTGCGCAAAGCG
>Ga0209090_10001209_pt1 | contig 16498 bp, 9 predicted proteins | sample ArcticOcean_MG_C_9_FD_187432 | JGI IMG/M metagenome (GOLD analysis project Ga0209090, IMG submission 187432) | Marine microbial communities from western Arctic Ocean - ArcticOcean_MG_CB2_152 (SPAdes) (version 2) | ecosystem: Environmental > Aquatic > Marine > Oceanic | place: Arctic Ocean... | reverse complement strand
GCCCGGGCGCCCGGGCACCCGTCCGCGGCGCCCTTCGAGGCCGCGTGGCGCCCGGGACCCGGAAGGTGGGCGCCGCGCGCGGCAAGCCGCGGGGCACGGGCCGGCGGCCACTCGACGCGGCGAACCTCCTTTGGCGCCCGGCCGCCGTCCGCGGGCCCTCGCGCCGGCCGCCAGCGTCTCCCATCGCGCCCTGGCGGCCGTTGCACCCGTAGCGCGGGCCAGGCGGCTCGTGGCCGTGTCCGCGAACGCCGGGCGCCGACCCGGGAGGCCGGCGCGCATTTTGCCGCGGCGGCCGCCGCCGCCGCGTTTGCAGCGCTCGCAGCGCGCGCCGGGGCGCCGGGCGCGCCACCCGAGCCGACGCGGGCGCCGGATGGCACCTCGGGCCGCGCCCGGAGGCGGCGCCGCGGTCCGCGAGGGCGCGGGCACCCGATATCGCGCATAGCGCTTTCCTCCGAGCGCTGCGTGCGCGCGCGCGGTACCGTTTCCGCAGCCGTACGCGGCTGCACGCCCGAGCGGCAATTTTTATCTACCGATCGCACCCCCTAAGTCCAGCGCTGGGGCTGTCGTTGCGGCGCACGCGGCGCCTTTACGGAAATCGTGTCCGATTTTTTTACCCGATTAGGTATAGACTACGTAGGGACCCCTACGGCTGTATGGCTATCAGTGATTAACCACTGGCAGGCCCGGGGGGCCGGGCATCCCAAATTCGGCCACAAGGGGAGCCGGATGCTGGGGGCCGATGGTGCCATCGGCGACCCTGGCCCGGGGGCCCGGGCCTGTTCGCTATAGTCGGACTCGGCCGGGCGGAGCTGGGCCTGAGTCAGAAATATCCGTTCGCTAGTCGGCCTTGTACGCCGGGGGCCACACGAGCCTGGGCAAGCCCGCTGGGGACTATCATTCTGGCATACTAGCGAGAGAGGAAGTGTCACGGTGGACTCGGAATGCCAGTGGTAAATTTTTTCAAGTGGCAGTGCCCGGCGCGCGACGAACTTGAAGGCGAGCAGTGCCCTGCGCGCGACGAAGGCGAGCCCCCCCCGCTGGCCTTTACTACCGTTAGACACCCTTAGAGGGTTGATTTCAAGGGGCCAAAAGGCCCGGGGCCCCGGGGGCGGCCAGCGACCGCTGCGTACTAGTATAAAGCAAATAGGGCAGTGCAATCTGGTTCCGGAATCTGGTTCCGAGTCCACTCCTCTCCGGCGTTACTGTGGCACCGGGGCCAAAATCACTCGTTGGTTCCAGTGCAATTCAAGGCTGCCAGTGCCCGACGTGGTTCCGGTGCTGGTGAAGGCGGTGAAGCGGCGATGCCCCGCTCAAATCGCCTCGACAACATGCACGGCGACACCGGTCGCGGACAGCATTACCGGCATCACAACCGTGACCAGCTTCAGTGGTCGTGGCGCATCGGAGGGACCACCGAATATGCGGCGGCGCGGCAGCGCCGCGTTTGGGATCACGCGAAATCCTTAACATTTGTGGCGTTCTAAATAACTCAGGCTTAAAAGGCTACTTTTTAAATTTAATTTTAATTCACTCAGGCTGGCATTTGGCCCACCGCCGTGCATCGGCCCGGGTTCAACTATCATCCGGCACCGGAATCAGCCATTGGCCTTGGCACCAGAAAAAAGAGTCCTCTGGGGCGGCACCGGGGCCAGCTAGCGGAACCACGAGCCTGTTACCATTCCACACTGGCGAGAGGGGCTTGTAGTTATAGTTGCCAGTGCCAGTGCTGCTCGTAACTTAAAAAAGTAGTATGTATCAGGCCATACAGCTGTACCGCACATGGCATAACCACAAATGGCCAAGCAGAATAACCGTGAACTACGACTTCTTCGCCAACGCGTGAGGACATCCCGCGATTAGCAGCTCGTAGATACAAACAACACTTCCGAACACAGGTAAAAAAAACACGCCCGCACACCTCCCCAAAATCAAAAGACAAGGACGGGGCAGAATCAGACTCCAACCGTTTGCCGTTAATGTGCGGCTAGAGGCCACTACTGTAGTAACGATTGTGTATAGGGTGATCTCTCCTGGGACCATATTTAATAAAGAGAAACCGGTAGCTTCTTTTAACTCTCCCATGGGTCAAGTCGAAAATGCATTCATACATAGCTTGGGATTTTCCGTCGCAGAGGCGATGCAACGACTTGTGACGGATGAGGTACTACACGAGGTTGATGCACGGCATATTCACCGGCTGCTTGCAGAAAGAAACCCGACTGCACGAGACGCTGTGTTGAAACTGGAGCAATCTGGCGGATCGTCTTCGAGACAAGCTGTTACCGACTTCCGAAACAGTGTGATCAGACTCTTCAAAGAACAATACGCACACCGCATGAGGCCGATGATACAAACAAAAACTCGAAAGAAGAAGAGTAACGGCCTATCGTCATCAGCACACAGATGGTCACTTAATTTCAACCAAGTAGCTCATATTCTTGCTCCAGAGCAAGGTGAATATCCTTCTGCAAAAATCAAACCACTAGCAACTATTGCAGTAATTAAAAAAGGCAACAAGTATAGTAGCTGCCCGCTTAATTTGGCTCGGCACACTCCTAAAACGCCCAAAACTGGTGTGCCCGTGATTGAAAATGTCTGCCATCATCTGGCACAACGTGTAGCTGAACTTCACGTTACTGAAATTACTCGACCCAAGGTTATCTTGGTGGGCCGAGGAAATTACAACCCAATACATAAAATGCATCTGCGACATTTTGTTATTGCGAGACAATTTTTGGAAGAGCGCACAAGACTTTCTGTGCTTGGCGGCCTCTTGGTGCCAAAACATGCTACGGACGTAAGGCAGCGATGCCGAACACGACCTCAGGAGATAATCACGCCGCGTCATCGCCTTGCGATGGTGCGCGCTGCTGTTGACGGGTCTCCCTGGCTCACAGTTGATAGCTGGGAGATCACCCGGCGCAGAATCTTAGATTATCTAAGCACGCTTGATCACATTCGTCAACTCTTTGAGCAACGCTTTCCGGATCTTGTGGTACCGGTTCGCTTTGTCCTTTTAGTGGCGCCTGAGCAATTATTGCGGCTAAATCTTGGCGAGCTCAAGGACGCGGGGCATGAGTGCATCACGATTTGCCGTCCTCAAGAGCATAAGCGCCTGCTGAGGCAGATGGGGAATAGATGGCGAAATGTCGCACATGTGGTCGAGGATAACGCCTTGCTCTCTGCCGAGCTTGAATCATCTTGTTCTAGCAAGATACGCCATGCCCTCATGTCTGGCGACTTCGATGAAATAGCTACAAAGATTCCTGGAGCTACGCTTGATTACATTAAATGTCACCACCTTGCACCAAAAATGTCGGGGATCGAAGAATGGACTAGATGGGATAGAGCATTTGCGGATGGTGAGGTGCGTTTCATGGGTAATTATACCTTAGTTTAGGACATTATACAGGACGAAGAAGATCGCGGCTATCAGCGAAACCCAAAAAGAATTGTCAAAGAGAGTAGCTCCTTCATGAAAAGCTGACATATGAATTCAGAATTTGGCGCCGCCTTGCTGGCCCTTTGCTCACAGGCCCCCAAATGAAGACAGGGACCTGGTATTTGCCCGTTGATAATAGCTCCACCCCGGATCCTTGCCACGAAGAACACTAAGGTGGCGCCTATATTACGGTGCAACACTAAGATGAGGCCCCTGGCAGGCGTACTAGAAGTAGACGTGAGCCTCTGGGAGACCCGAATATGCCCCTCTCCGGCCTCAAAAGACCATTTCCTGTGGGATGTGTCGCCGGCGAGGGAGTTCCTGGGGGTAGTATTAGCGGCACAGGGCTGTCACGGTGCACTCGCGGTTGTAACCACGTGCGAAGGTTGATGGTCCCGGATTCTCCCCGGACGGCCTGAGGCTGTGTACTAAACCCGGTGACTATTATGGAAAGTAAGTATGGATGGAGGTGGGGGCCACCACCCAGCCCACTGGTACGCGCTATCCGTCCGTCTCAGGCTGGCCAGAGGCCCGAGAATGTTCCGACATATAAAAACCTCTTCCTTTATTAATCCTGTGCTCTCATACGATAGGTTGTTTGCTTCCAAGGCCTTGGGGATGTATTCAGGTCGCTCTGAAGCAGTCGCATTACACGCGACCCCGTGATTTTATGAAGACTGCCGAATAAGTTGACCCAGAGAGTATCAGTGACGCGACTATCACGGTGGACCTTGGCGCCGTTGTTTTGTTCACGATCGACCCACTTGCCTGTTCCCCAGCATTGACGGTCCGTAGACGGAGCACGGGATAGGCTCTAGACCCGTGAGTCATGAGATAAATTTGCGTTTGAGGCGCTTCCGTCCTAGGACGGTCCATCCAACCGAGCTTAACAACTCCTATATAGGATTACCTGTTCCGTAAGCTCCGCGCGGATCTACAACTTCTAGACCCTGCGGTTATATGATAATGGGCAAATTACTTCGGCCTGAGGGCATAAGCGATGGTACCATCACTATTGACCTTGCCATGATCGTGTGTTTTATCATCGACCGATTTGCTTGAGGTCCGGAGTCAAATTCATCTGACCCAAGCTCGAGTTGCTTCAAAGTGCCTTCTCATAATGCAAATGTCATATACACGTATTTGAGTATCGATTGGGTTGTATGGGATTCAACGAGACCAATACAACGATTACTGAGGGCCCTCGGGTAATTATCATATTTGACGGTCATGAGTGCCCCCCTCGAGACCTCGAGCCCAAATAAATCAGTTATTTGAGGTATGGATCGGCTCCCGGACATCCTATGGGTCTTATCGAATGTTGGCCCGGCACCTACACCGCACGCGCCCGAGCTTGGGGCAATCCATAACTTTCAAAGAGCTTGAGCTGCCAGTGAAGTTGCTATTCTCTTGAGGGCTGCTGAGCACCTTGAGTATGGCTGCCCCGAACGGCGGTGTATGCGGTGTAGGTAAATACAAATGGCCAGTACCGACCCTGAGCTACCCCAGGGAGGCCTCTGAACCATTAATTGACAAAACCAGGGATTCCACCATCCGAGTCGCGGCCGCCCGGTGACCAACAACTAGCAGAATTAACCTGGGCTCTCAGTAATCTCAATAGCGGTCTCGTTGGACACTACACGGCCCCACCGATAGTCAAACAATAGTATATCACATCATGTACATCATCATGGGAAGGTTGTTTTGAGGCTGCCTGAGCTCGGGTCAGATGAACCTGACTCTGGAACTCGGGCAAGTCGGTCGATGATCAAACAAATGATCGCGCAAGGGTCCATAGTGATGGTATCATCGCTGATGCCCTCAGGTCCAACTTGAACTTATTTGACCGTCTTGATTGATAATATGCAACTTTTATAAATAAAAGCAAAAAATAGACAAAAAAGTCTACCACTCTACCTTCGAGTCCCGGGCTCGAGAAACTTGACTCGAAAAAGCCGGCCTTTCCTTTTACTTCGCACCCAGCGGCACTTCAGTAGATCGCAAGATTATCAGTCATTGTGCAAATGGACTCGTGGTCTAACTCGACTATCTGGCCGAAATAGCGGACTGTCAATGCCGCAGGGCGGTTTAGTAGCAGTACCTATTCTCCACATGCCGCGACGGCCCCGGGCATCTATGCCCATCGCACCCCGTGACACTTCGATAAATCACGAGCGTCGGGCTCCCTTCGCAAATGGACTCCGAGTCGTGCTCTAACTCGACGATCTGGCCGAGATAGCGGACTCAGGCTCTGAATAACCTGGGCACTGTGCGGGTTTTTTACAAGTAACCCACCAAATTCTCTATTGCGGTAAAACGTTCTGTGACTTCCGCGCAGCCCCAAGCCATAAGAGTTGGTTGAGAGGCAGTCGACGACGTATGAACAGCAGGCAAACAGTCAGCAGCGCGAACGAATGTGCTGCTGCGTCAAAAACGTGATGCCAACATCGTGTCGTAAGGCCGTAATAGCCTCTAGCGCGTTAATATCCCTGGCTTTTTTTGGTACCCTGGGACACACTTTTGGTACCCTGGGACACACGGATTGCTACGACGGCCCCATTTCAGAATCATTTAGGGTACCTTCCAACGGATACTATGATCTTGAGTTAGAGGTTTAAAACGGCTGGCGGGGACACTGCGGTGGGCGGACGGGTTACTTGTAAAAAAACCCCGCTGTTCTGCCAAAGCCCAGGGTCCCTATATTTATACCTTAACGAGTTTCCAAAAAAGCTACACCTTCGCGTTCAGGCGCCGCGTGCGCCGCAACGCGTACAGGCACTTCACACCACGCCCCTCGGACGGGCTAGGACATCAGGCACGGATCACGACACCAGTGCTGGAAACTCTGAGATAGACTTTGGCCTAGCGTAAACTCACTACTATAGAGGATGGGCCCGTTATTAATAGAGGATTGGAAACCAAGATGGCGGTAACATCCGGCAATGCGTCGTGTTGCTGCTGGCTGAAATCCTTGGCTTTCGCAATGTCTATTAGTATGTTGCCAGTCATATGGCTTGCCACTGAGGCCGCGGGTAATCAAGCGACATTCGGACGCAATCACCGACGCACGACTGCAAGTAAGGATGCAATTAACAAATCGAAACTCAAATTCAAACATTACGAGGACAGCCTTTCAAAGGAATGGATACAATCGGTCTACTCTTCCTTGATCCCAAGAAAAGACGCAATTTGGCCCACTACAAGAGATATAGGTAGTACTGGCAAATGGGCTATCCACACGCTCATTGTCTACGCAAGAGCGAGGTGTCATCTATTCGGCTGTCGGTCTGGAAGCAATACAAAAAGCATGCAAGTCAGGTCGGTCGGTTCGTCTTAAAAACTCGCAAGCAGAACTTGGACTGCTACTGGTGACTGACTCAAGAGGCAAGTCACAGACAGTACAGTGGTCATCGCTCGTCTTCGATAGTGTTGTGGAAACCGGACAACCAGCTTATTTGCACTGGGGGCAATCAAATAGAGACGATGCAACTACCCGCAAGACGCAGTGGTTGGGCAAGTTTTACGAGGGGAGATGTGGGCCAGAGGACGGTGTCTGCATGTTAGACTGGAAAGAGAAACATCGAAGCAGGCCAACGATGGTCAAACGGCACATGCACACCCTCAAGATACAGGCAATGATGATTGGCCTCCAGGTCTACCACAAAATCTTGTTTCTTGATGTAGAGACAATTGTCTGTGCATCCCTGCATAGTTTCTTTTTTACTGTTGACTCCCAGAGGTCCCAAGTGGCCTTTGTTCCAGTGTCTAAAGGTCACTTTTACGGTCGTGACATTGTCGCTAGAGTATTTGATATACCAACAGACTTTCCGGAGGTAAAAGCCGAAATTATGGTTTTCAAATGGCGGTGTGATTTTGGCTCAAATATATTAACAATACACGATGCCTTTAGGTCGTGCGAAATGGATCAGCAACACATCGACTTTTGGCTAACTGGAATCTAGCCTTGTACTTTCTTTCACGTCATGATTCGCTGCTAGGCCAACATGCATTTAGAGCCTCCCTGTTTCACTCTGGCGTTGGTTATAGTAAACTGCCGGTCTCATCGAGCTGTTTCGTGCAGGAGCCGCTAACCAAGCTAGCACCGTTGCTAGCATGTCCTACCATAGTTAAGGACATCGAGCATCGAACATCGACGTATAGGGCCATACAAGACTGCGTCGTTTTGCACTCTCGAGAACTTTCCAGCCAGAGTACCCAAGGCCCTATTGGCTTGCCGAACTTCTTTAGCAACCGAGGCAGGCAGTTGATGAAGAATGATAGCGCGCAACCCCACAACCCGAATTACAACCTAAAAGTCCTTTCTGGACTTAAATTACTAAAAACAAGAGCAAAAGACCCTGATGATGCCACCTACCGGAATGCGCCGACCGTATTTCTTCATATTCCAAAAGCTGCTGGGAATTCAGTGAAGAAACTCTTTGTGAAAGGATTTCTTCTGGAGCAACGTAACAGTCAGCAGCTGGGAGCAAAAATCAAGATGCAATCTCTGCACATAGATACGCGCCGAGATTGGGACATAAAAAAACAAGCGAAACATCCTTATGCTGTTTTCTTTGGTGCATTTGCATTTGGTGCCTGCGCTAGCCACCCTCAAGCCCCCTGTGCATATTATGTGGTATGTAACCCGCCCTACAATACACTTCAACGTAAGCCTCATCATCCCAGGTCCTTCGTGAGCCTGTTGCTCGAATCTTGTCCGAGCACAAGTATTGCCATGCTGTTGATTTTGAGGATCAATGTTGCACAGGATCTCGTGGAGCAGTGTATATGCGCACGTTGAACATCGCCCAATGGGCTGAAGAGAAAGGAAACTTCATGCTTGAGCACTTTCTTCAACTCGTTCCTGAAGACTGGTACCAAATAAGTACTAATTATTATGTGCCCTGGCGCCAGCGGGACCGTGAGACACGCATCAACCCAATCGAAAATCGGCGCGTCAGAGAAGGGCCTGCTAATATCGCAGATCTACGCTTTGTTGAGGAACATTTGGAGGACTGGTTTGCTGTCATTGGTATCACCGAGCGCTTTGAAGAATCCATGATGCTTTTCGCATTTGCTTTGACCGGTGAGTCCATACCTAAGAACATGGTGGGTTCAGTGCACACCCATAATCAGAATACATCTGTCTCTGGTGTCGAAGCAAAAAAAATAGAGCGTGTCAATGCTGCTGTCACGCTTGACACGGGCCTATATCATGCTGCATTTTCTCTCTTTGAGAAACAGCTCGTGCAGCTCGAAAAGTACATCTAGCGTCTCCCTTTGGCTGATTTTTACTTAAGTCACAAGAAGGCTCGGATAAAATAAATAGGCACGCTTATTATGGCGCAAAATTTGGTTTTTAGGTCTAAGTCTTATGGATGATACGTTAGCGATAACCCGGTGGATAAAACATGGCCATGAAAGCGTAGCCCCAAGAATCTGCGCATAACTCAAGCTAGCTCAATCTCTTTCTGGACTCTGCAACCGCACACTCGTTGAGTCGATTTCACGACAGTTGCGATTTATCTGTGGCCCTTCGACTCAGACGGTACGGGATGTGAGTTAAATGGTTGCTATATATATGGTGCGAGAGTGTATTTGGCCAGTATCACAGTGGAACTAGCACATGCGCAAGGTGGCCGTGGTTGCAGTACTTTAGTAGATCCCCGGCTATGTATGCCACCCCTTCCACGAAGGCAAAAACCGAAGTCTTGCCCAATATTTTACTGGATATGCTCATGTGCTAAATCTGGACAAGAAAGGTGGGGAACGACATTTTCGTCTTAACACTTTCCACCACACACTCCCTGGTTTTTACACAAGCTAGTGCTCCATTATCTAGACAATTTTAGATTCTGGGTGAGAAACACGAAACACTCTCACATGCTCGCATGTATACTACACAATGATTTCCGGTTCTATGTAGAGTTTTCTACGACGACACGCCAGAAACTAATTGCCTCCTAATCATTTGTCCCTGACCAAGATTTTAGGTGACAAGCTAGGGGCGATCTCCCCGGGCCTTGATTGCCGGGTTATGGCGGCCGCGTGGTGCGGGCCGACGGGTCACGGGCGCGGCCAAGGTGCATGCATACAACAAACGCTGAGCAAACAGCTCCTGGACAAAGAGGAGGGCCCTATGGTCGTGCATCCCAACGGTCCTAAGGATAGTGCCCGGGACCCAGAGCACTTTCGCCGAGGTACACTCCCCTAAAAGCCCTCTTCATGTTTCTGAGCTGGTTTTTGTTGCAAGCGGCATTTTACTATTTTAAGCTTAAGTTCAAGTTGTGACTCGGAGAGCATCTCGTTCTTGCGAACCTGCTTCGGGGCGCCCCGGAACTCCATCAGCGGCGGTCTTGGCAAGCAGCAGACGAGTACGCGCGCTGACAATGTCCACACGCACATCACGGCATCATGATGAGCGCACAGCATAATGAGCCCAGCCTGAGAGGCCGGAATTAGATGCTGCCAGCCGCTATTCGACGCGTGACGGTCGACTGGAAGACGCAAACTGGTGCTACGCGCAGCGAATATGTCGACGATGATACCCTCGACAAATTGGCAATCAACCCTTGACGTTTTGTTGCAAGTGTACGTCCGCGCTAGCTCGCCGGCGTCGCCCGCGGGTGTCTGTGACTAATCATATGGCTCCATTGTCTATTCGCAAGTCTCGGGGGGGGGGGAGCTAGGGTACTCAGGGCACCTACGCAGCGGGGATGCTTCCCTGAGGCTTCGGGGCTCCGTTCCTAGTAATCGGCGTGCTGCCCCCTCACAGCGCGCGCCGGTGCCTTTACTTGCAGCGCATCTAAATGCAATTTCGAAGCCAAGCGCTTAAGGTTGAATCGACGGGTGAAACTGTGCTCGCCTAGATACCTGGGACACGTGGTAAGATACGGTTCGAAACGTGAACCCGAAGGAGCCTGTGCACAATGCGCTGTTGTACCAAAATCAGTGTATTTCGATTAGTCACCACAGTGAATGAATTTACCGTCAGGAATCATGTACAGTCGTGGGTTGTTTTATACCTACGGTAGAGTAGTATTACCTCGATTACAACCTGAATATGCCCAGACCTAGTAGGTTTAGTGAATACGGTATTATGTTACCAGGCTATATCGTATTATTTCGCAACGCGTGCGTGCTCGCACCACATGTAATATACGTGGCGTGAGTCTCTGCATAGTTGCTTTTTGCCATGGTGTACGCCACACCTACCGAGATCGAAATTTTAATCTCGAATTTACAGCTAGCAGAATTGCCAGGCAATTGGAAGGAGGAAGGAAATAAGCAGTCGCTGTTTTTAGTCATGGAAATTGGAAATGTATATGTCAGAAGTTCTACTCAAAGTGGAGTCGATACACAAGCCGCTTGGAAGGATGAAATTCTTAAGTTGCACATAAGCAAAAAACATTGGACTGACCCGGAGGCTCTGATGACAATTTTGGTCCAACATGATCAGCAACAAGCATTCTCTCGTAGGGTAACTCTGATTCTTTGCGCCACGTTCGTTAGTCGCACTGCTCTTAGGTCGCAGGTATGGCAATTATAAAGATGGTTGCCTTAAATGCTGCTTTTGAAAATACCAAATGCTTCTCACTAGACCTGTGGTGTGGCAGTAGGGTCGACCCACAAGGAATCTTCTCAATGTCTGTATGTGCGCGGACACTCAAACACGCTGGCCTCTCTAGCGGAATCACCCCGCATCAAGCAAAATCACGTCTTACAACCACCTTTCACCAGTCAAATAATTACGTGAAACAGATGCATAATGTAAGAGGCGCAGAACTGTCTTGCCTGGAAGAAATGAAGGCTTCTTGGCCGATCACAGATGCCATAATCGTATTGCGTCAGTGTGATTCCTAAACAAGCGTGTATTTGTCGAGGACAAGGCGAACAGGTCAATTCAATCGAGCAATATGTGACTGAATGTCAGAGGGTCGAGGTTGGGCCCAATGTTCTAAGAAAGTATATTGAATTCCTTGCCCGTGCTGAGCCTTATAGAGGCACCCTATTTCATGAATTTTGCAAGGAAGAAAGGCATGTTGAATCACCCACATTGACGCGTGCCTTTGATCGGGCTGCGGCCGAACTTGCAGTCAGGCATATTATTGATTCCGCAAACCAAACATCCGCACCTAAATTAGACTTTCGGGTCTCCTCAGCCTCGATGGATCTCGTTCGTGAGTCGAAAGTAAATCTATCACCACGACAGTACACAGCATCCATCAAGGCTTTGTCTCTCGCAGAGGGTGAACTGAGCTTGATTGACGCAAATCGCTCACCCCCTTTAGAAGAGGGTGCAACATTCCCCTGGAAGGCCGGCGAGGACCCCAAGACAGGTCATAGGTGTTGGCATAATGTTAATACTAATTTTACATCATTTAAACGACCAAGATGCCGTTGGGAGTATAAACTTGACTTTCTGGCTCGCTTACGGCCAAAGTTTCACACAACTCGAAGTGACTCTCAGCGGCTTTATGGTGACTCTGCAGAGCGACCAGGAACAACATTTAAGAGATGGGGATGGTCCGAAGATGACTCGGATACCCGCCATCGCAAGCATGGACAAAAAAAGATACAGCAGTGCCTAGAAGATCAGGACGCGCGTCGCCTAGTCACCCCCTCGCATGTTGAAGCGGTTGCTAGGACTCTAGTTCAAATCATCGCCCATGTTGAGAATTGTCTTAAGATGGAGAGGGGGTGCCAAGGTCGGGACACAAGAAAATTTGCAAGGTCCTGCCGACATCCAGCCGTCGGGTACTCTCACATGAAGCATATCTCGAGTTCAATGATGTGCGGTGGGAACTGTATTGACCTAAAATACATCCACGCACTTTGTTCAGATAGCGGCAGTGTAGTGCCATATACTGAAGATAATACAGAAAAAAATGAAAAAAGCCCATGTTTGGATTGCGAATTAGGAGCGGGGAGCAACTTCCTTCCATTGGAGCCATGTTCAGGAGGAACAAAGGTGAGTAGGTTGTTTATGTCGACTTTGAATCTTACTTGTGCAGTTGCACTACATCTTGGGCTAAGTGGCCAAGGAACAAAAAAAGATTTGCAGTCAGACGTCGTTAGGCGCAACACAGTGGATTTTAACGACAAAAATAAATCTGCAGGCACATACTCCAATAACAAACACGGGCTGCTTAGACATGCAAATGGCAGGAGCGGGTTCGAAACTCTTTTAATTCATGATATTGTCAAGACCTCCGTCATCCCAAAATCACGAGTGGTCATTGATGAGATTGTTATTGTCCGTCGAGACCCAGCACATACGAACGGTACCAAAAGCCAAGCATTTGCCAGCAGGTCTACCTCCAAATCGAATAAAAACATGCATTTTGCCATAAGAGCTCAGCATGGTGGCAAAATGCGGCGCCAGAATCGCAAAAATCGAACTTCACTTGGATGGACGACTGATCACAAGAATCTAATCATTGCCAAGCTCACTTTTGTCGGCACTAGTAAATCTGGTGTCTATACTTCTGCGTCGGCAGTTGCGGCAGCGGCACGAGATGAAAGTTCGCCGCTACGGCGTCTTGGGGCTGTGAGTTGCTGCTGTATTGATGGCACAGCATGTGCCGCCTTGGAGCTACGACAACAAGCATGGCCGAGCTACTGGGCTTTCTTTATGTCCCCTCTTTATTTTGGATACAGAACTGAATGGCCTTCATCCACTCATAATCCGTCCATACACGCAGAAGTACACCGTCATGGACACTCTTCACGCCATGTCCAATATTCCGTCTCTGCTGGAGCTAGTGTTGACTGCATTCCACCTGCCAAATCAGAGACCTCATTAATGCACGAACTGAGAGCATACAAGGGTATGGGCGCATACAATGGGGGACCTGGGAGGTCAGGGTGCGATGTCATTGGACGCATGACAGTACTACCAGTGTCTTGGCGGGGTGCACTGTATCTCTATTCAGTGTTGCAGGTTCCGCAGCTAAAGGGCAAAAAAAACACTATGCGTGCGATTCTCAGGTTCAGGGACAAAAGCTTCTCCCAGCATGCTTGGTACGCCAAGTTGATTGATCAAAAGTCAGTCCCATGGTGGTATCGCCCGAGGCCTAGAGTAAGGTCCGTCGCTTCTCCGAATCTGGTACTGCCTCAGGCGCCTCAGAAATCATGCTATTTGCGCCATTCAGCGACATCGGATTCTCACCGACTCCGGGCAGTGAAGTGGAGAGCAAAGCAGAGGGTCCTACGTTCCTGGCTTGTTGAAAAAATTGAGTCCCTAAGTCCAGTGTCAAGCTCACTCTTGACAGCATATCACGCTCTCCGCAAGAAGCCTTTTGTAAAGGAGACTTTAACTTCCACGAAGCGACCAATGCAAGAATCTACTCAGTTACAACAACAAAAATCATATCGCGAAGTCGAGACTGCGCTGCGTTGGCTGTACCGTCAGGCGAGTGTTACACCAAGTGTGCATGGAGGAAAACTGACTATTCACAAGCAAGATCTGTTTTACTCTTTTTCCAACGTAAAGACTATTTGCTGGGCTACTAAACCTCCGCAAGCCACAGCTCTTGCTCCTATTCTCCAGCAATACGAATTTGCCCTTTCTTATCTCCTCATGCCAGCAGAGCAACCAGGACACATTTCTGAGGAGGAGTTTGTTGCCCTTGGTCTCATTATGGCTGAATTAGAGCCTGAGCTCAGACAAATAAACAAGCTGCTTGCCACAAAGTCTCTTTCTAGTTGTAATACACCGCGCTTAGCTTTTGGGAGCACAAGTAAGAGCCAAGCAATGAATACTGAGGTTAGTCAGGCGAAGGGTCATGAGCATATAGTAATTCGACAAACTGGGGTACCTGGCTACTGCTGCGTGTGTCGGCAGATTCGCACCAGCGTCCTTAAAAGGCCAACAATGCCATGGAATTCTGAGAAACTTTGGATGGGATGGTGGCAGGATGCTCGGACTCGTCAACAGGCTAGTGCGAAAGCAATCAATTTGCTTGAACAGACTCCGCGAAGTGAAGTTAAGCACAACTGGGTACTAGATGGAGATATGGCCTTGCAGGAGCGATGTTTTGTTGTTTCGACCTTCCTCAGTGCAACAGTATCTTCGGTGGTAACATCAAATAGGTCGTACCTTGACCACTGGAAAAGCAAGTTTGGTTGCGCTCCGCAGATTAAACACAAAAATTCGCCAGTTCGCATTGCGCTCCTAGCTCGTGCTCACCGTGGCGAGGATCGCCTTCTTGCTCATGTAAACATTCCAAATGTTTTACTATCATACCCTCCACCGACACTACTTGGACTTAAATTGAGTCCAGGGCTCGGCCGACGCCCAGCACTTGTCATAAGATTAAAGTCGGATTACGCTGGAAATACTACTTCACATTTATGCATCCTGAGAGCAAAGCATTTGATTCCATCATATTTTGATGATATCGCACATAAGCCCATTGCACAATTAAAAAATAACAAACTGACTTTGCTCGAAGGCATAATATCAAGAGTCACACCTATAGACATGTACTGTATTATCTATGCCCAAAACAGGGAGGTTGGTCGAACTTCAATGAAGCGGAACACACCAAATCCTGTATGGGCTGAAGACAGTGCTGATGGGCCATGGGCTTACTTGGGCCACAATTATTCGGAGATGGATGTACGATCAGTGTCTAGTTCAAACCACATCAGAAAGTGTCCTTCTTATGCGGGCTCCGACGATTTGGCTGTGGCTGAGTCTGAACGGCTAAAAATGACCAGGGAAGAATGCCAGATGCGTATTGTAATAGGCATCATATGGAAAAGCGTCGAGCATAATATTATGATGCGGCAAGAAAAAGCTCGGGGATCTTTTCAAGAATTTATTGCCGAGCTCAATGGATGTAATGTGATTCCATTCCTCGCACGACTCAAATGGACCGAGACTATTGCAAGCGGCCTTAACCGCCCGGTAGGACACATCGTTAAAGATAAAACAACAAATTGCTCGCTTCTCCTCCGTTTTTTGCGGCTACAGCATATTGCAGATGCTCAATATATAATGTCAACTGCCGAGGCTCTCCGCGAACTGCATTCTCCTGGTGTTGTCAAGATCCGGTTTCTTTGCTCACAGGAGGTTAGTTCCTTCAACTTGCACGGGACCTGTAGTCAGGTTTGTCTACTCGTCGCAATCGTGACCTCTCATGCTAGGACTTCAGTAGCCCAGGCCATTAATCAATGGTCTGATCCCCAAATGCTCCAAGCATGGGGCCATCAGGCTGTCTGTGCATTAGCTAACTTGCATCAAAATGGTCTCATCCACCAGAACATTCATCCTGGTGCAATATGCATTGACGGTGAAGGTCGCGTGGTTCTAGATGACTTCCTCTTTATGTTGGACGCACGTGAAAGACACTGCGGTTATTCACACGGCCGATCAGACTACGGCATGGTTTCCAAAGATCTCATGGCACCAGAGATTTTAGAATCATATCACGCTGTCTCACCAAAAGCGGATATCTGGGCCTTTGGCTGTTGCCTTTATCAGTGGCTTACCGGTGCTCTGCCATCTGTGCATTCGGAACCTCTCCCCTCCATACTCCAGAAAATACCCAGGAGGTTCATCGGGCCCATGTATTCTGCCATTAGCCTTGCGCTGCAGCCTTGTCCGTCTGCACGGGCAGATGCAAATGACCTTGTTCGTATCTTGTCTGCTAATTTGTGAAAGCTGCAATTAAGAGTTCCTGGATGGATGTGCTTTGAGCTACGCCTGCTTGAATGACCGGAGTTTGGACCCACTTTATGCGGCGTAAAATCCGCAACACAGCAGCCATCAGCAGTGATTATGATGTGATGTAGAGCACAAACCCCTGCACCCAAATGTAGTTCGGATGGGGTCTCCTGGGGGGACTGAGTCTGCAGCGTCCGCCATTGGGGGCTGAATACGTTCTGCGCTCAGCGTGGTCGTGTCTCGGCGAACGACTGTGGGTGAATTCTGAATTTGGGACAGCCGCTCTTTGGGCCGCTAGAAGTTGCCTTAAACCGGCCACCGGCGCGCGCCACCAGGACCCTCCTGCGCGACTGCGGACCAAGTTTGCCCTGCCAGACTGCCAC
>Ga0209090_10001204_pt1 | contig 16525 bp, 10 predicted proteins | sample ArcticOcean_MG_C_9_FD_187432 | JGI IMG/M metagenome (GOLD analysis project Ga0209090, IMG submission 187432) | Marine microbial communities from western Arctic Ocean - ArcticOcean_MG_CB2_152 (SPAdes) (version 2) | ecosystem: Environmental > Aquatic > Marine > Oceanic | place: Arctic Ocean... | reverse complement strand
CGGCGTCTTTGTAAAGTTAAACACCTGCTTTAAAACTTCCTGCACGGCTTCTGGACTCAAATACGTTTGGTTCTCGATGCTATCCCACGTGTCCACGTGTTTCACGCACTTGTGCGGAAACCTCCTGTCCATCTCCATGATGGATCTCCCGGTAAACGTCAGCTCGGGATTCCACGCGAACGGAAATGTAGGTAAGTACATCTTCATCGTCCATCTCGTCGTGATTTCAAAATCGTTCGTCTTTTCGATCGAATGCATGGTATATTTCGGCGTGAACACGTTTTTTAGCATCTGGATGTTGAAGTTGTACCCTGTGAAACTCTCGTATTTCGAGAGCGGATCCGTGAAGACGACATCCTCCGCGTACAAGTTTGGATCGATCCCGATGTCGTCGAATAAGTGCGACAAGTCTTCCGTCAAATCTTGTTTCAGTTTTTGGAGCGTTTCCCCGGTCAACCCTTTCATTTCTTCTTCTTTTATTCTTCTTTCTGTTGTTGTTGTTTGTCGTGCATCTCCGTCGACGTCAACAGATGATGATGATGATGACAACGATGACGACGATTCAGACGACGATGCCGCCGCCACGCGCTGGGGATGAAAACGCACGAAAGTGCTTCTCCTCCTCCTCCCACTCCCGCTTCTGCTGCTGCTACAACATCTCGATGCAGCCGACGAGTTTAACACCGAACAACGCATAGTTTCCAATGACGAGATTTCGTCTGTGTTCTCCCTCACAACTCCAAGAGAGTTTGCTCGGTCATCATCAAATGAGCAGCGCTGGCACGAACGAAGGCGGTCACTACGGGAGAGTGTTCTCGCTGAGCTTCAGTCCTCCTTTTATCGATGATGATGACTCCTTTGACGACGACTACGTTGAGGATGAAGAAGAAGAAGTAAACGCACAACAAAATCCCCTAACGGAGATGAGGACGACACCACCACCAAAGAAGAAGATGAAGAAAAGGAGACGAAAACGATTCTTAGCGACGAGCGGAGAGGACGATTGCGTACGATTGTGGGTCGTCCACGCTTCTTCTTCGTCGTCTTCGGAAGAACAAAGGAGTGCGCTTAAAGTGGAACCGAAACCGTTCGGTTTGAGCGTCCTGAGAGGACACTCCGACGCCGTGTTGAAGTGCGCTTTTGGCTTATCGCACACTTTTGATGACGATGATGATGATGATGAAAAGTGCGAGAAGGAGGAGGGGAAAATATCGTCGTTCGCGTTAGCGACGGGGTCGTCCAACGGCGAAGTGTTCGTTTGGCGAGTCGTGACTACTGCCTCTGGTTCTGGTAAAGGCAAAGGTGAGAACGAGCGCGGCGACCGGTTGATGGCGAAGTTTAACGCGAATAGAAAGAGAGCAAATGAGGGGATTTCAAACGAGGACGAAGTCGAAGATGCGGACGGAAAGGACGACAAGGACAACGAAGACGACAACAACGAAGTGTACGGGTTGAAATTTTTAGGCGGAAAGGATGAGTATTTAGTCATCGCCACGGACGCGGAGTTGATTGGCGTGGAAGTTACGCGGAGGAGTTTGAACGAAAAGAACGGGAAGTCATCGGTAGAGTTGAAGGAGATTGCTCGCACGCCGCTTGGATTCTCGTTGAACGAAAGCGCCGGCGATGGCGGTGGTGGACAAGGTAAATTCGATATAGCGTACGCGTTTGCGATGGACGCGTACGCGACCAGGAGTCGGAGTCGCGTTGATACCGATACAATGGGAAATAAACACATTTTATCGGTTGGATATTCAAACGGGACGATGCGCATGTACTGTTTTGATGCTAAAGCGCGAGAGTTTTATCTCGTCGGGGAGAACGCGAGCGTGTTTGATGACAACAACGGCACAGGACGGAAGAACATGGCGTGCACGTCGTTAACTTTCGTGTACCCAGCCGTGGAAAACGAACTCGAGCAGTTCCCGAACGTTGTGATGTGTAATCGTTTTGGCGACCTCGTGATGTCGGACGCGAAAAATTGGATCGAAAGGACCAAACCGAGGTTAAATGTGCAAACCGATTTCGCGTTGACGCACGCGGTGGCGGATGTTGGGAACGGGTTCGTCGCGTGTTGCGGACGCATGAAGGAACGTAACGTGAATGGAGTAGCTCTGTTTGACGCGTTCGATGTTCAAAGAGGGTCGATGTTCTTAAACGCGAGCGAGATGATGGGCGAGCACGCGTCCAAGTATCCTCTGTTGTGTGTGGGAGGTTTCGCGGAAGATGTTGAGGAGGAGGAGGAGGAGATGGTGGAGGATAGTACTAGACGAACTAGAATAACCGTAGTCGCTGCGGGCGGAATGCCCGCAAAATTAGTCAACGAGAATTTCTCGAATAGAAGCAACGCGAAGAGTTTAGGATTTAGCTTGGCGAAAATGAAAGTAGGAGGGAAAAGAGACGGGGAAGAAGAGAATGCCAAGACTTCTCGAGTCTACGCGTGGGATTTCATCACATAAATACAACTTTGAACATTATTGGACTTATCGAAGAAGAGAATACCAAGACTTCTCGAGTCTACGCGTGGGATTTCATCACATAAATACAACTTTGAACATTATTGGACTTATCACATTATTACTTTATCGAGCACTTCGCACTGTTGTCTGAAACCTACGAGCTCGTGGGCACACGCCCAACCGCCCGCAGCGACAGCTGGAAGGCCCGGACCAGGGAATCGGGAATCTCCCACTAACAACAAATTTTTCAAATTACTCTTGGCGGAAGTCACGGGAACCGCGGCCACGCCGTCATCTCCGGGTTCTTTTTTCTTTATCCACCCGGTGCCGCCGTACGTGCCTTGAGAGTTTCCTCTTCGTAAAAAGCGCGCGTGCGTGAGAGGCGTCCCAACCATCTCAATTTCTGCGCGGCTTCTCAAATCCTCGACGGTGATATTATTCAACGCTTTCGCAACAGCTTGATATAACACTTCGCTTCGTTCTTTCTTCAATTTATTGTATTCTTCTGAGTTATATTTCACGTTCTTCCAACGCGCCAAAGGCTCGTTCCCGGGAGTGTAGGCGTGAATCACGTGTTTGCCTTCCGGCGCCATGGACGGATCTTTAATCGACGGTATCGAGACCAAGACGAGATTTTGCTCCGCATCCACGCCTTTGTCCCAATCACCGACCCACACGTGGTGCATTTCCAGTGTTTCCGCAGCTGGTAAATTTGCGGCGTCTATGCCGAGGTGTAAATGCATGAACGATTGGCAAAATTCGACGTCGTCGTCGACTATTTTCCCGCTTTTAGTTGTTCCAGTCGTAGACGGCGCTTCCCGCACGCTCTGGCGCCTCCCTTCCGCGCAATCTCTCAAAAGCGCCTCGGTATCCCAAATCGTCGCGTTTGAAATCACCGCTTTTCTCGCTCTTAAGATCTTCTTCTTCCCGTCTCTCGTTTTCGTGACAATCCCAGTCGCTTCTTCTTCTTCTTCTCCGTCTTTCTTCTCCACTAAAATCTCTTCGCAGTGAGTTCGCAAGCGCAAATCGCCGCCGTATTTTTCAAAACCTCTCACTAAGCAATCGACGAGCGCGCCGGATCCACCGATTGGAAACTCTAACGCAGCATTTGGAGCGTACCAATCTGCAAACATGTACCCAATTTCCGCGCCCATCGTCGCTTTGGACGTCCCACCGGAAAGCAAGAAGCAGAGTAAATCCATGTAATCTCGAATAAACTTCGAGTTGATGTCGTTCTTATCCAGAAACGATTCGTAATCCGATAAAATCGCGTTCAAACTCGGCATCGATTGAAACAACCCCGGGATAAACCTCGCTAAAGTCCACGCCGCGTATGCGTCTGTTCTCACCGCGGCGGGTGGTAACGCCGCGCTCGCTTGCGCCAACGGTTCCATCTTCTCCTTCAATTTTCGCCAATCCGCGACTGCTTCGGCGTCGTAATATTTCTCTAAACATTCGATGAATTGATCGTTTCCTACTTCCGTGACGAACGTCGCCTCTGGAAAGTGCACTTTCCACGTGTTGTATCGAATACATTTCAACGGTTCTTCGATCGCGTGTAATATCTGCCCCAGCGGATTGCTCGTAGGAAACTGAGAGAGACCGGTGTATAAACTTGGTCCAGATTCGAACGTGTACCCGTTTCTTTTCCACTCGTGCGCGGCACCTCCGGCGTGCTCGTGCGACTCAACGCAGCAGACTTTCAGCTCGTATTTCGCCAGTAAAGCGGCAGCGGATAAGCCGCCGATGCCTGAACCGATTATCACCACGTCGAACGTTTCTTCTTCTGTGTCTTCTTCCATAGCATTGGATGACGTTTGCGCTTGAAAGACTTCTGTTGTTCTCTGACCGCGACGACTTTGATGAACGCGACGATAAAAAACTCGACCACGAGAAGAAGAAGAAGAAGAAGCGGTGGTGGTGGTGTTAATGGTCACAGCGCATCGATGCGTGCAACAACACGACTCCGAAAACGACATGTGTGAGTATGAATACTAATACTACTAATGTTGTGTGTGCGCCCGAAAAGTGCAGAGCAAAAAGCTCGAGAGAAAAAAAAATGTGAAAATGACACAAATACTACTACTACTGCGAAGAGTATCGTCATCATCATTTGAACAACGAGGAGACGTCGTCACCATCATCATCAGAAGAAGAAGAAGAATTTGAGCCGAAGAGCGCGGAAGAAGGCGCTTTCTTCTTCTTTTCCTTGGCGTTCCTTTTTTTCTTCTTTTTGCTCTTCTTCAAAACGTCGCTTTTTTTTCCTCCGTCTTTTTCTTCTTCTTCTTCTTTGGAAGAACTCGAGGCCGAGTACTCGGCTTTTACGCGGTGTCCGGTATCGTCGTCCTCGTCCTCGTCCTCGTCGTCTCCGAAAAGGCCTCGCAAGCGATCTGTTCTCATCTTTTTCTTTTCCTTATTCTTCTTCTTTGGAGAAATGCTGCGCTCTTTATTAGCACCCCTAGCGCTCTTCTTTTTCTGCTTTGGCTTCTTCCCGAAAATACTCGCGTCTTCTTCGTCTTCGTCTTCGTCCTCCTTCTCTTCGCTACTCCTATTTCTATCGCTATCGCTACTGCTACTACTCGTTCGTATTCTTCCTTCCCCGAACAGCATCGAGGCAGGTTCGTCGGCGTCGGTATCACTACCGAGCCCGTCGCTCAATAAATCATCCTCTGAACTCACGGAAGAAATGCTGCTCTTTTTCTCCTCCTTTGTCTTCTTCTTCTTCTTCTTCTTCTTCTCGTTCATTTTCTTCTTTTTCGTCGATTCCGCGAGGAGCAACACTTCCTTGGCGAACCGTTCGCGCATCTCCTCTATGGTTTCATCTTCCTTTATTTCCTTTTTCTTTGCCGCTCCCGCTGCTGCTTTTCGTTGATTTTGCATCAGTTTCTCTCTTCTTCGTCTTCGCCTGCGCGCTTCAATACTTCTTCTGCCAACGGTATCCTCGTCGTCGCTGTACGAATCCTCTTCGGCCTCTACGGCCTCGCTTTCCTCCTCTTCGGCTGATGAAGAAGACACCGAAGACGATTCCGACGTTGACGTTTCGCTCGTCGTATCCTCATCGTCTTCGTCATCCGACGAATCATCATCATCCGTGGACGAAATATACGGTCCAAACCTTTCCGGGTTCGGATTCACCACATTCGCTAACCCTAACGTCGAATCCTGGTAAAACGAAGCCGTTCCGACGACGTGTGGCAACGGGCGCCAAAACACGTTCCCGGTCAATTTCACGTCGCCGCGATGATTGTTCCCGAGCCATCGCTTTTCGGTTTTCTCAATCGCGCGCGCGAGAAGCTCGTTTCGTTCTCGTTTCTTCGCTGCGTTTCGTTCGTTTTTCTTGTCCTCTTTTTGTCGTGTTGATGTTGTTGCGCTGCCGCCGAAATCGCCGTCGTCGTCATCTTCCTCGTCATCTTCCTCGTTCAACGTCGAATCCCCTCCTGAAACGCCTCCAACTGCTTCTTCTTCGTCGTCTTCGTCTTCGTCTTCGTCTTCGACTTTCCTTTCCACGCCAACGGAATTCCCAATTCTGCTCAGACCAATCTTACACGCGTTCAATCGCACGTTCACTTTTGAAGAGACCGCGATTAAGTGTTTCATTTTTAACTCCATCGTCTTCATCTTCGAAGAATTATTCTTCTTCTTCTTCTTCTTCTCAGACGACTTTGAATAAGAATCATGGATGAAGATTTCTCCGCGCATCTTCTCGAGCAATCCGATTAAACGCCAAAGGTGTTGTTGGTGTTGGTCTCCAAGTCCTCCTCTGGTAAAGGAAGACGACGACCATTGGTTATTATTATTATTATTATTATTATCACCAAAGTCTTTTTTGAGCGATTGGATGGAGGAGTTTATGGAGGAGGAGGAAAGAGCGGTCATGTTTGAAGCACATTGAAGAGCAAACAAACTGTTCTTTTTTCCCTCAAATCACTTTCTCTCTCTACTACTCTGCGCGAATAGGTTTGATCGAGACGATGCGATGATAAAAGGTATTATACGCTTTGCCGCATTATAAATATACTTATTATTATTGATTTACAACGTTTAAAATATCCTCTCCGTCGACAAACTCTTTAATCCTTTCCGCGACGCTATCGATTAATCTTTGCCTGGTTTCCACTCGCTTCCACCCGATGTGCGGGGTTAAGGTGACGTTGTCGTCGAAGACGTTCCCCGGGTTCCAAAGCAACGAGTCCTCGTCCGGAGGTTCTTTCGTTTGGACGTCTAAACACGCGCCGGCGATTTTCTTTTCCTTTAATATTTGGATCAAATCTTCCTCGTTACATATCGCTCCACGAGCGGTGTTGATTAAATAACTCGTCGGTTTCATCAGCGATAACTTTTCGTAATCGAGCATACCTCGGGTGGCGTCGTTGAGCGGGCAGTGGACGCTCACAAAGTCGGATTCGGACAACAACTCTTCTAACGACTGATAGACGTCGTATAACTCTGTTTTCGACTTTTGGGACCTCGAATACACGTACGGTTTCATTCGAAACGCTTTCGCTAATTCGCACACGCGTTTCCCGATCGTCCCGTTCCCGCCAATCAATCCTACTTTTTTACCTTCCAACTCGAAGTGCGGCAAGCCGCTAAAGTTCGTAAAGTGCGCGCGTTCGTTCCGCTCCAACATCTTTTGCTGTTTAATCATGCTCGCGGAGGAGTTTAATATGCTCGTGATGACTAAATGTGACATCGCCTCGGTAGAATATTCCGGCACGTTCGTCACGCGAATGCCTCTTTTCTTCGCTTTCTCGATATCGATGTTATTAAAACCAGTCCCGGCTTCGCATATTAACTTCACCGAGTTCGGTAATAAATCGATATCGATTTCTATTTCTTTCGTGACTATGCAATTGTGACCTTTAGAGCGTTCGGCGACGACATCAGCAGTCGGGGAGGAATCTTGATGCGCAATTAACGTGTTTATGTTGTTCTTGATGTTGTTGATGTTGTTGTTGTTGTTGTTCTCTTCTTCTCCTCCTCCTCCTGACGACACCCCGAGCGCTTGGGAAAGCGAATGCAGATTCAATTTCCCATCGAAATCCAATCGCCCCGCGTTCACCACGCAGACGTTCGCTATCATCTTATTACTTCTCGCGATCATATTTTTAGCGGCAGAGGATGAGGACATTTTGATGCGTATTATATGATCTTCTTCTTTAATTTCTTCTTTGTCGTCGTCCAAACAAGTCGTCCTCTCGTTAGGCAAAGAGAGAGAAAGAGAGATTTAAAAGAGTTGGTCGTGAAGAGATTTGGAGAGGAAAAAGTGACAAAAAAAGGATGTGATTTTGAGGCGAGAGAGGTTCCAACAAATATTTAAACGAGTCGTGAAAGGACAAAACACACACGCAGAAACAAAGAGAGAGACGAGGCAAAAGAGAGAGAGGCACCCAAAACCACTTTTTCGGATCTTTTTCCCTTCTTTTTACACCGCTTCTGCGTCAGAAAATAATTGGATATCTCTTCAATAAAAGAACCGCACACCATCGCACGAGTGCTTTTGCGCGACAGTAATAAACACACCACGCACCACACATAATCATCTCTCTCCTCTCTCTCTCGAGCGCGACGACGAAAGAGTATCAGCAGCAGCAGCAGGAGGAGTAGCAGCACAACTCAAAAGAATATCACTCTCTGAATCATCGGAGAGAGAGATCCTCCAATTTTTGACCAAAAAGCACCCGGGAACCAACGGAAAAACTCCCAAGAAGAATACTCCACGTGATGGCAGTCCGTTGGCTGGAACACCTCCACGCTCGAGAAACACAAAAACGACGACGCTCTCACGACGAAGAATGGTTCTCCCACGGGGAGTCCTTCAACCCGACCGATTTAGGCGCCATGCTCATGTCCGTCGCCGGGTTTACCTTACCGTCGAAAGAGGACATCGAGCAGTCGTTGAACACGTTTTGGAACCGATGGATGTTTTTTGGAGGAGGAAATGTAGGACAAAATCATCAACAAAGCGTGTCGATGTATTTTATGGTGTTCGCATCGTGTAGCTTCGTTTTGACGTTACTTTTAGTCGTCTTGCTCGGGATGAGGTACGATTTTTCGAGATTGGCGATTATTTTGAAAGAAGCGGTGAGGTCGTCGAGGCAGAACGTGTCCGCGAATTCCGTGAAATCGATTTGGTTTACGCTCAGTTCGCTCGTGTTCGCTAGAGAACTGATGAAGGCGGTGAAACGCAGAGTGTTTAAGAGACGATTGAGAAGACAGAGAGAGTTAAGGCGACGGTTGCATCAACAGCAACAACAACAGCAACAACAACAACAACAACAACAACAGTCGCAGCAAAGAGAACGGGAAGGAGAAGGAGGATCTGGTTCGGGGGAGCGCTCCGAGAATATCGACACCGGTAATACTACCGCCGGCGCGCGAAGACGGTTGGAAAAAATTGTGGAGGAGAACAACGACAACCATAAGAACAATAATAATAATAACAACAATAGTTCGAGCAAAACGACGGACGTGCAAGAAATCAGCGGCGAAGATGATGAAGGCGAGGAACAGAACAGAGCGGCGTCTTCTCCTTCGCCAAAGGCGGCGCCCAAGGGTAACTTGCCGAGACGAGGGTCCATGCTTGGTTTGTTCGTGAAAGAGTCCAGGAAACACTCGCACCAAGAGGCTTTCTTTGACGTCGCGAACGAGCGAACGACGTTTAAAGGTGCCGGGGTGGATAATCCGGACGTTGTACAAAAATTAGATTACGAAAAGTTTCGAGACCGATTAGCCACGGGCGAACTCTCCGCCGCGGCGAAGAAGAACCAGAAAAACAACAACGATAACCCCAGGTTTTTTGAAGACGAACAGGTTCCAAAGTGCGATTACGGCGAGTGGCAGGAGATGATGCGCAAAGAAGATAAAGAAACCGGGAGCACGTACGTCGCTTGGCGTCACATTCTCCCGTACGGTGGGACGGAATACCTCTCGAAATCGACGTTTCAAAACTGCACGCCGGAAGAGTTGTGCGATTTCTTCAACTCAGACCAAACTAGAAAAGCGTGGGATCCTTTACTCATAAAATCAGAAATCATCGAAAGAGACGTGAACACTGGTGCGGATCTCGTGTATTGGGAGCGGAAGTTACCGGTGATTTCGAATCGCGATTACGTCTTTTCTCGACGCACGTGGACGGAGAAACAGAAAAGTCCCGCGAATCAAATGTTTGACGATTTGACGCCGCCGACGACGCCGATGAAAGGTGGAGGGATGAGATCGACCGCAGATTTTTTGTCTCCTTCTACCAGTAAGAATAATAAGAGCGTGTACTTCTCCATCACGAAAGGGATGAGTCATCTGAACGTTCCAAAATCGAAAAGAGTTTTGCGCGTCGATCCGTATTACTCGGCGTGGAAAATCGAAGCCGTTCCTGATTTCGAGAACGAGTATGAAGTGCGCGGCTTAAAGCCGTACACCGCGGCAAGATGTACGCTCATTCACTTTGAAGAGCAGCACGTGCAACACGACGTCGCGAGACTCGCGGTGAGACACGGTATGTGGTCCGTCGTGAAGCCTATGATTCGCGGGTTCCGCGCGTTTCAACGAGTTCGAGAGACGAAGTTTATCGAACAAGATTCCGGTGGTTTTAATCGAAGAGATCAAGACATGCTCGAAGACGTCGTTCACGAGAAGCAAGTCGGATTTAGAATGCGAAAAGAATTAGGAATGGCGATGAAAACCTTCGTGGTCCCAATGCTTGTAGGCTTTTTGCTCGCGAAGCAAAGCTTTGGCGGCGGTTCGGATTCAAACAAATTAGACGTGGTCGGGAAGCTTTTACGCGCGCTCGAGAGGAAAGCAAACAGAGGAAGAGGTGATGGTTCGAGGAAGAATAGCAGTGCCAGTATCGTTGATACTTCTGTTGTTCCTTTGTCGTCGATTCCGTTCTCCATGGAATCGCCGCAAATTAATTTAGAAGTCAGATGATGAAACATTTGACAAACACACAATAAATACATCTTTTGCAATACAAAATTTTCAACTTTACTACAATCTTTCTTTTACTTCATCCGCGAGCGCACGCACGCGCATCACTATGTCATCGTCGTCACCACCCGCGCTGCCACTACCGCTACTATTATTACTACTGCTACTCTTACTGCTATTATCAATCACTTCCTTCAAGTACACCTCCAAAGCGCACGAAAGTTTCGCCGGGGTTGTGCTCACCATCTCCACCTCTTCGTTCTCTTCCATTTCCTTCAAATCTTCCTCGTCCGGAGGCGTCAACGCGTCGGTTAAAATCTGAGACCGCTCCGGTCCAGGTTCATACTCCAACAAAACCTCTATAATTCTCCTTTCCGGAGGCACCGCGGTCGTAAATAGCGTTTTAGCTTCTTCGGTGTTTAATTTTGCGCGTCCGATGAGTTCCGTCGCGCTCGATTTCGCCCGCTCTCGATTCATCATTTTCTGCGAGAGCGCATTCTCTGTTCCAGTTTCTTCCATCGCTGTCGTCAACGCCGCCCAGCGTTGTTTAACTTGCGTTTCAATCGAATACATTTCCAACGCATTATCGTCGTTGCTACTCTCACCGCCGCTTCCATCCGCCAACTGTTTCTTCAACGTCGCTTCGTGCGCTGATATCGAATCCCGCAAAGTCTCCGGGAACCCAACCTCGCTGGCGCGTTCAAACGTCGCTCTCGACTCTACCAACACCAGAGCACTCTGCGCTAACTCGTCCAACTCCTCCGCTTCTTTTTCTTCCCCGTTCGCCATTTTCTCTTCTATCCTCGTCAACAGCCGGTCGAAAAACAGCGTCGTCAACTTCGTCAAGTTCTCGTCCACGCACTTTTCAAATTCTTCGCTCATTATTAAACTCGTTTTGTCTCCTCCTCCTTTTCCTCCTCTTTCCTCGGTTGTTCTTGTTGTTCCTTTTTTCTTCTTCGTCGAGAGGAGTAAATCGATCAGCGCTTCATCATCTTCTTCTTCTTCATCGTCTCTGATGATGTCGTCGGAAGCCGTCGCCGCCAGCCCGTTGAAATTTTGCAAAGAAGAAGAAGAGCTCCTCCTCGCGCGAAAAGGACGAGCAGAAGAACATGTGGAGAATCGATAAAAATCGGGAGCAGCACAAGCCACAAAACCTCCTCCTCTTCCTCTTTGTCTTCTTTGTCTTCTCAAAGCGTTCTTCGTTGGAACAACAACACCTTGTTGTCGCAGTGGAAAATGCACCATTTTTGGTCAATTTATGAAGCAAAATTCCCCCACAAAACTCTTCGTATCAATACAAAACTCTATCAACACGTCACAAACGAGAGCACGACGAGCGCATCAAAAGCTTCGATGACGCTAAAAAACGACCCTCTGGAACTCGCCATCGCGAAATCTCTGGCAGAAATTTTCTCCAAGAAAGATTTAAACTTAGATTTAGTCACCATCGCATCCATCGTCGAGGAATTGGAAACCAAAAGCGGGGAACAGAATGGATTGATTAAACAAACGAAGAAAATCAGGGCGATGGTGCAAGCGCACTTGGACGAGAGCCACTTCGGACACGCGAAAGCGAAAAGAGGAGAACCGTGGACAAGCATGGAAATGATCCTAAAAGGGGAGGAGGAAGAGAAAGAAAAAGAAAAAGAATTAAAAGAAGATTCGGATGACGAAGAGGAAGAGTCTGATGACGAAGACGTTTCGGACGCGGAGAGAGGTACGTATTACCACAGCGCGAAACGAACGACGAGGGGCGATACGAACCCTTCAAAGAAGAAACAACAAAAGAGGACGGGATCGGGTGGTAAATCTACGACGTCTTCGACAAAGGAAATGAAAGATCCGAACAAACCGAAAGGTCCGCAAGGCCCGTACATGTGCTTCGTGTCGCACAACCGCGAGAAAATCGTCAAAGAGTTTCCGGGGATTTCATTCGGCGAATGCGGGAAGAAGTTGGGGCAAAGGTGGCAAAATTTGAGCGAGAAAGGGAAGGAGATGTACAACGAAATGGCGGAGAAAGATAAGAAGCGATACGAAAAGGAGATGGAGAAGTACGTGCCGATGAGCGATACGGAATTGAACAAGTTGAAGGCGAAAGCCGAGAAGGAGAAAAAAGAGAGGAGCGAAAACAGCGGGTTTAAGAAACCGTACAAGTGTTCGGAAAGATTGAAAACTTTTTTAAACGGGCAAGAGACCATAACTCGCGCGCAGTTGACGAGCCAGATGTGGGCATACTTTAAGGAGAAGAATTTGAAGGATCCAGAGAATAAACAGTTCGTAATTAGCGACGACAAGTTGTTCAAACTCATCGGCGAGCGGCGGTTCAAAGCGTTCGGGTTTATAAAGTATTTGTCCAAAGATTTGATTCCGATGTAGAAGAGAGAGAGAGAACGAAACACGCGCACACGCATGCGCTTTAAATAAAACACGACGATGTCATCAGTAGCACCTCATAATCGTGATGTATATACATGAAACTACACATTCACATTCGACATCGACTTTTAGTACATCCGAGACGAAACCTCGTTGTTTTACAAAAAAAAATACGCGAAGGATTTTTCTCACATTTTTCTCGTCACATCTTCTTCTCTCTCTCTCTCTTTCTTTCTTAACAGAACGACGAGAGCGAGAGAGATAGGATCATCATCTCAGGCTCGTTCGTTCTTTCCCGCGTTGTGGTGTTTTGCGAGCATTCTCTCGTCGTCGTCGACGAGCGCGAACAAACTGTTTGCGTTGTTTTTGTTGAAGAAAAAGGCGAGAGAGTAAAGAAAAATGTTTCGAAGCCAAAGCACGCCGCTGACGACGACCTCCGCATCCTCGGGGGTCTTGCTCTCTCCGCGTTACGATTGCAAATCCCCGCGATCTTTATACCACGCGAGAACGCAGAAAAAGAAGAAATCGCCGCTCTCGACGACGTGCTTCATTTTGTGCGTTTTTGTGTTTTGTTTGGTGGTGGTTTTGCACCGGATGGAGGTGATTTTTGGCGGCCGTCGCGCGAGGGGAATGTCCTCGTTTTCGTTGCTCGCAAGTGGTGGTGATAGAGGTGATGAGGAGATTGAGAAGGCAACGATGCCATCGCAATCGTCGTTATCGTCGTTTCCGTCCATCTCCTCGGAATCTTTTTACTGGGCGTTGGTGACGGCGGACGATATACGCGTAGCGTTTTTTAATCCCGTGTTGAAGGTTATCGTTGGATTTACGGCGTTCTTATCCGCTTTAGTCGCGGCAGATCGGGCGTTTCATTTATACATCGCGTTTTATTGGAAGTATTTGTCGAGAAAAGACTATTTGGACAGATTTAAGCGGCCGAGCGGGAAACGAGTGCCGTCGTATTCGATGGAGGAAATACAACAAAGTTCATATTCGTCGTTTTTGCCGCCGGGCGCTGAGTATTATTCAACCATCCCAAACGTCGTCGTCCAACTCCCAATGTTTAACGAAACCGCCTGTTGCGAAGATATTATCAACGCCGCGTGTCGCATGAAATGGCCAAGAGAGCACTTTATGGTGCAAGTTTTAGACGACTCCACGGAGTTGGAGGCTCGAGAGATTGCGCAAAGCGCGGTGCATCGATGGATGAGTCGAGGCGTCAACATCCAATACGTGTGCCGAGAAAACAGGAAAGGTTATAAAGCTGGTTCGATGTTAGACGCCATGGATTTGATTGAAAACTACGATTACGTCGCTGTTTTTGATGCGGACTTTGATCCTGATAGCGATTTTCTGTTCAATACCGTCCCTTGGTTGATGGAAAACGAAGACGTCGGTTTCGTTCAGACGCGATGGACGTTTACGAACGCGAAAGAAACCGTTTTGACGAGAGTCCAAGAAATTTCCCTGTCGTACCACATGCTTTGCGAACAGTACGCGCGATGCTCCGCCGGATTATTTTTCAACTTTAACGGTACCGCTGGCGTTTGGAGGAGAAAATGTATCGTCGACGCCGGCGGTTGGAACTTTCGCACGACCGTGGAGGATATGGATTTGAGTTTACGCGCGTATTTAAGAGGGTGGAAGTTTATTTTCTTGAACGATATCACGTGCGATAACGAAATTCCGGCTGAATACGACGCCTATCGAAAGCAACAACACCGCTGGAGCTGCGGCCCGATGCAACTGTGGAGGAAAGCGACAAAAACGATTTTAGAGTCCAACGGCGTCTCGTTGGCAAAAAAAGTCTATTTGATCGTGTTTTTCTTTGGTGCGAGAATGTTTGCAGCGCACATCGTCAGTTTCTTCCTTTACTGTCTGCTTGTGCCTTTGTGCGCGATTAGTCCCGAAATACCAATCCCATTTTGGGCGTTAGTTTACACTCCAGTTCTCGTGACGATGAGTACTGTCGTGTTCACCAAAGAAGGTTGGAAAACATCAGTCGCGTTTGTTCTGTTTGAAAACGCGATGTGTGTCGTGAAACTGTCAGCCATGATATCCGGCTTGTTCGAGTTGTCCGACGCGCACGAATGGGTGGTTACAAAAAAATTGGGCAACATGTTCTCGTCGTCGTCGTCGTCGTCGTCGTCGACGCCTAAAGTGCGCAGAAAAATCTATTTCAAAGAGCTCTCGATGGGTTCTTTCTTCATTTTTTGCGGCGTCTACGGAATACTCCAACATCAGCTCGTCCATTACTCTTTGTTTCTCATCGCGCAGTCTCTCGTCTTCTTCGCGTTTGGATTCAATAGAGTGACGTTTTGAATAATAATATTAGTAGTACTCTTCTTCTTCTTCTTCCGATTACATATGTACAAAGCTATTATTAATAAGAGAGAGCAAGCACGCGCTTGTGTCTCGATCGATGCGCATTATAACGTATTATGGTAAAAAGCGCATCATCGCGCGCGCCCCATCAAAGCTGCTGACGTGTCACATCAAGGGGGAAAACCTCGCATTACAAAACCTGCACCTTCCTCACGTTCGCGCTGTCTTGCCTCTCCAACTCCACGCTCTTTCTTGGTAGTTGGACAGGAGGTTGAGTCGTCTGTATTTCTTCCTCTTTCCTCTTCTGTACGGGTACTTTCTCTCTCGCTTCGTCCATGCTCAGGCGATCTTTCTTGTGAGAGATCAGGAGACCGATGTCGTTTTTGGAGTCTTTGGTCGGGAAATCGTGCATCGCTCGTAAATATCCCGGCATATTCTTAGAGTTGTCCTCGTTGTCGTCGTGGGATTTGCGTCTCAAAAAGTCTAAGGAAATTCTGCCCATGGTGTATTAATTGTTATAGTATTATATATATTAGATACGTTGTTCGTATTAGAGTATTATTAATACGCGTGAGTAGGTGTTTTGTACAAGTGTGTGAGAGATATTATTATGTGACGAAAATGCTGACTCATCACACTCTCGAAATAAAAACGAGAGAAATCAAGAGCACAAAAAACACTCGAATTTTCTCTCCTTTTGCGAAATTAGCAACCAAGTTGAACCAAAAGCCCAAAAAAAGAGCAGAGAAAACTCCTCTTTTCTTTCCAAGATTTCTCTTCTTTTCACACACGACAGAAAGAGAGAGAAAGAGAGAGAAAGAGAGAGAAAGAGAGAGAGAGAGAGAGAGAGAGAGAGAGAGAGAGAGAGAGAGAGAGAGAAAGAGAGAGAGAGAGAGAGAGAGAGAGAGAGAGAGAGAGAGAGAGAGAGAGAGAGCAGAGAGAACAACGCGCTAAAAAGAACGAGAGGAGTTTGAAGTGTTCTTTGATTCGTTTTATTTATACTAAGAAAAGAAATTGGAAATTTTTCTTAACGAATAAACGGATAGATATTGATGATGATGATGACTTCGAGCAGCAGCGGCGTGGTGTCGAAAACTGCGCATATGCAGCAGCAGCGCAGACGAGCGATACCCACCACCATTACCACCACCACCTTTAAACGCGTCGCGCCGTCCTCGTTCGCGGGGGCTTCTGCTTCTTCTGCTTCTTGTTTTTTGTCGTCGGCCAGAAAGGCGGCCAGAAAAAGTGCCTTCTTGCGCAATAAGCAGAATAATACTACTACGAGTAGGAGTAGGAGTAGGAGTAGTATCCTCGTAGTAAAGTCCTCGTCTGGGGGCAGCAATAGCGAGGGCGGCAAGAATATCGTCATGTCGTCTTCGAGTACGTCGTCGGAAGGAGGATCGTGGGTGACGCGACTAAAATCGATCGAACTTTCCAAAAACGCC
>Ga0209090_10001203_pt1 | contig 16536 bp, 17 predicted proteins | sample ArcticOcean_MG_C_9_FD_187432 | JGI IMG/M metagenome (GOLD analysis project Ga0209090, IMG submission 187432) | Marine microbial communities from western Arctic Ocean - ArcticOcean_MG_CB2_152 (SPAdes) (version 2) | ecosystem: Environmental > Aquatic > Marine > Oceanic | place: Arctic Ocean... | reverse complement strand
TTCTGTGAATCAATCCTGGGAATTGTTCTGGTTCGTACATACTTCTTGGTAGAGTTCTTGCTGCTTGTTCTAAGTTGACTTTGCCTCCAAGATTAATTGAAGAAACAATATTTTGAATTGTAACTACGGCGTCTTTTTTTACTTTGATTTTTCCTTTTCGAAGTTGTTGAACCACTGTTTTTACTGCCTTTTTTGCTAATTCTTCGGATTTAGAGCCAGTACATACCATTTTACCTGAACTAAAAATCAATGTTGCACTCTTTGGAGTTTTTAATCTAAAAACTAGTCCTGGAAATACATCTGGGTGATATTCTACGTCTGGAAACTTCCTTGTAATGTCGTTTAAATCCATTCTTTGATCAACTGATGCTGAGGCTACTACGTTAACTATGCTTATCATTGGTTTTGTTTGTGGCATGTCCAGTTTTTTTCCATTCTACTATATAAAAGGACTATTTCTTATCGAATTTTGAGGTTTTAGTTCAATTTCACCATTTGACGAATCATTTAATTTAGATTTGAAAATTTTTATCATTATTGAATTTCACAAATTTTGATTTTGATCAAATGTTCTCTATGGGTGATGATACAAATCCATTAATGATGTTAATCTGGATTCTTCCAATAATTCTTTTTGTATTTTATGGACAACAAATTCAACTCCTAGTAACATCTGGTGAAATTAAAAAAGGAATTAAAAAATTAAATGGATTTAGAGTGAATTCTAAAAAAGAATTAATTGATTATGTAAAGAAAAATATTGATTCTACAGTTGATCCTACACAAAAAATTGAACAATTTTTAGATTATTTTACAATAATGCCTGTTGACATGGATCCTAATGGAATTGTTGAAAAAGTACGACATACTGTAAGATCAAGAGAAGATTATACTCGTAATCATGTGAAATCTCTTTCTCCTAAACTTAATGAGATTGAATTAAGTCGGATTCAAACTTTACTTGAAATTGCATCATCGTTACAAATGATTCACAAGATAGTTAATCATATGTTTTTGACTGCAAAAAAACAAAAAAACTATCCCTTAATTTTACCTGTTCAAATGATCCTTCCATTTCTTATGGAACATGCAAAAGCAATGGATGCTGCTATTCCTGCATTTAAAACAGGACAACCTCTTGGTGATGGAATTGGACCAATGGTTGTTGGAAAAATGATGTTAGATGTTGAAAAAGAAATTATTTCATTTCAAACTGTTCTTGCAAAAATAGATTATAAAGGAAGAAAATTATTTTTGTTAAAAGCAGAAGGTCCTGCTTCCACTGTTGGTAGACCTGATGATGCGTTACAAAAAATTGTTCATGATAATAAAATTGATGCAGTAATTATGATTGATGCTGCATTAAAAATGGAGGGTGAAGATTCTGCATCTGTTGCACGTGGATTTGGTGCCGCAATTGGTGGCATTGGAACTGAAAAATTCCAAATTGAACATATTGCAACTCAAAATAATATTCCTATTTTCTCAATTGTGATTAAACAATCTGTAAAAGAAGCAATTACCTTAATGACTAAAGAAATTGCAGACCAGGCTGACAATGTGCGCTCACAAGTATATGAAATGATTCTTGAAAATACTCTTGAAGGGCAATCTGTAGTCATAATTGGTGTTGGAAATACTTCGGGAGTTCCACAATGATATTTTCTAAAGAAAAAACAACCCTTGCATATACTATTGAAAAATGCCTAAAATGTGAAAAATTACATAAAAGAGATTTTTCTGAAGGTGACATTTTATTTGCAATCTCATCAAAATGTACTTTTTGTGATGGTATTACTAATATTGAGAAAATATTTGGTGAAATTTTAGAAAGATAATTTTTTAAAATTATTTTATATTGTAATTGGATAAATACGGTATATTTTCTTAATTGAATAGTAATATGCTGAAAAATAAATTAAATTTAGCAAAACAATGTGCTATAAAACAACACAAAGGTCAATATCGTAAAAATAACAAAACTCCTTACTGGCATCATTTACGTGATGTTGTAAATAATCTTGAAATGATGGGTATTGTTGATGAATCTATTTTGTGTGCTGGATGGCTACATGATTCTATAGAAGATACATCGTTTGATTTTGATGATGTTTCAAAATATTTTGATAAAAAAACTGCTCAAATTGTATCTGATGTAACAAAAGAAACTCGTCTACCTAAAAATCAACAAGAAAAAAATTATCGAAACCAACTATTGAATTCTTCTTGGCAGGCTAAAGTTGTTAAACTTGGAGATATTTTAGCAAATATTTCTGATTTAAAAAATTCTGAATTAACTAAAAAACAAAAAATTATCCAAGTGAAATATAAAATAAAATATCTTAATGCAATAAAATCTGGAATTATGACAAATAAATCTAAAATTCCAAATCTGTCTCAGACTGAAAATTTATTGAATTTAGTTCTTGATCAATACGGTCAAAGAAAAATTACTTTGTTCTAAATTTAAGATTACATGTTGGACAAAACCAAGAAACTGCTTCACCTTGTTCTTTGAATATTAATCCCTCACATTTTGGACATGGTCTAATTTCTTCACTCATTTTTTACGTTAATGCTTTAGTTGTTACTGTAACTCCGCTTTCCATTGGTATGAATGTATGCTCTGCTTGAGCGACTCTTTGCTCATTCACTTCTACTAGCACTGGATAAGCTTGTACTGCTTTTTTCTTTATCAAAATATCTAATAATTCTCTAGCTTCTTTTTCTTCCCATTCTTTTGTAATCCATCTTAGCGCAAATGGTAACATGTTAAAATTTTTCCAGATGAAATTCAATAATTTATCTGCTTCATCATTTTTTGTTTTCTTTCTGGAATTTATGGCAAAAATATTTTTTATTTTTCCATTTCTCACAAACCCTCCACCTTGTTCTGTTGTAACAAACGGTTCACATGCATAAGCTGTATTTTCTGAAAGTGAAAATCCTCCTATTGACCAAATATTTGGAATTGATCTTCCTGCATGGATTGTATATTGTTCTAATGAATGTCCACTAAGATTTGCAATTGGTTTGAATCCCATTTGTTTAATTGTAGATTCAATTGTACGACCAATATCGCTTGCTTTGACACCTGTTTTAATCATGGACATTGCGTTACCCAATGCTTCTTCTGCTGCTTGAACTAATCCATCAAATTGCACATCATAACAAACTGTTACTGCAGTGTCTGCAATGTATCCGTTGATTTGTGCACCAAGATCAATTTTTACTAAATCTGTATCCTTGATTGTAATTGGATCATTTGGCTCTGCTGTGTAATGAGCTGCAATTTCATTTATACTGGCGTTAACTGGAAATGCACATTTTGCCCCTCTTTTTTTAATTTCATTTTCAACTTCTTCACAAATTTCATAAACTGTTTTTCCTATCCAATCTTTGATTCTGACCATTTCTCTAACTTCAGCTGCAATTTTACCTGCTTTCATGTAATCTTCATTTGACACAAATTTGATCCTTTACCTGCCTTTAAAATTATTATCTGTGAAGCTTAAATTGGGGCACTTTCGTATTTCGCTGGGATCGTGGTCTAGCTTGGTATGATTCTGCGTTTGGGACGCAGAGGTCGCGAATTCAAATTTCGCCGATCCCACCATAAATCATTATCTTATTATCAAATTATCTTCTTATTACATTGCCGAGCAATGAGGACGAGTTAGAGAAATGACTTTAAAATGAAGTAAACTAATGGCACTGAGCCCGGCATACTTTTATCGATTCAATTTGATTTGTTTTTATGAAATTTGAGCGCCGTGACATTATTTTGATTGCTGGTTTGATACTAGTAATGCTTGGATTGATTCAATACTTAGGGCCTGCTTATTCTGCAATTATAGTAATTGGACTATATTTTGGAGTTAAGATCTATGTTGGTAAGAAACGTCAATTAATCCAACAAGATGTGGGTGAGGGTATTTGTATGGAATGTGGCTCTAAAATTACCAATAAAAAATGCCCAAATTGTGATACATTTGAAGAATGAGTTCTACGTATCTCTTAATATTTTGTAATTTGCTTTATTTTTCATGATTTTAAGATCTTTGACTTTAACAAGTAGCTCAACTTTTTCTCCATTTAATTCTAAAATGAACCTTTTTCTCAATAAATATAGGAAATGCATATGAAATATTCTATAATTCTTCTATTATCTGTAATACTAATTGCTGGAATTTCTGTTCCTGCATATGCTCAAACCATTTCTGATCATGTTGTGATTAACGAAGTGGATACTAATCCTTCTGGTGATGATTCTCAATATGCCTCTGAATGGGTAGAACTTTACAATCCTACTGATGATGATGTTGATTTGAGTGGTTGGCAAATTGCATCTACTACTGTTTTGAAAAAAACATTAACAATTCCTGATGGAACTATAATTGATTCAGGAGATTTTTTAACATTTGTTAATGTAAAAATTTGGTTTACTGATACTGCTGAATCTATCGAATTAAAAAATACAAGTGGACTTGTAATTGATAAAACTCGTGAAATTTATGATCTTGATAATGATTCTAAAACTTGGCAAAGAACTTATGATGGTTATTCTGATTGGAAATTTGTTTCTGGTACAGCTGGTGGTTCTAATGGTCAATTACCCACTGATGAAATATCTGATGCTGTCGTAGTTACTATTTCTTCTGACAAGTCTTCTTATCTTTTTGATGAAACTGCTATAATTAGTGGAACTGTTTCTGAAAAAATTTTTATTGTAAAACCTCATTTTCAACCTGAACCAATTTTAATAACTATTTCTGGACCTAATTTTGATCATGCCGTTTCACTTTATCCTGATTACAATCTAAATTATGAAACAACTCTTAGTTTGGTACAAGTTTTAGGAATTGGAGAGGGAATTTATGATGTATCTGTAATTTACGATGGTGTTGTTTCTGAAACAACTTTTTCTGTTAATTCTGAAGTTATTGAAGAAATACAAGAAGAAACTGTTTCTCCCTTAATTGTTATGACTGGTAAATCTGAATATCTTCCAGGCCAATTTGTTACTATTACTGGAGTTACTTCTGAAATCAATCTTTATGAAAGCTTACAATTCACTATCACCGATTCTATTGGTGACTTGGTTGCTAATGGAAATTTATTTACCTCTGATGGACAATTTGAGACTAGTATTTTTCTAACAACAGTAAATCCAAGTTATGGTGTTTATACTATTGATGTTGAATATGCTGATAATGTTGCATCCACTACTTTTAATGTAGTTGAAGACGTTATTGATGAACCTGTTATTGTTTTAGATTCTATAATTCTTGATACTGACAAATCTGAATATTTACTTAATGATTACATGACTTTATCTGGAACTATTACTAATTTTGATCCTGATAGTGACATATACTATCAAGTTGTATATTTCACTTTTAAAAATTCTGATGGAAAATCTCCTACCTTCGCTGGTGCAATAAAGGATAAATCTGATGGATCCCCCACTGTGGAATTTACTTTAACAGCTATTCCTGATCGTTCTGGAATATTTTCAATTGATGCAAGAATTCCTCCAGTTATATTTTCTGAAGGTGATTATACTGTAAAGGCAAATTATGGTGGTCTTGTTGCTAATGAATCTTTTTCTATTATATCTGGAACACCTTCCACTGGTGAAAATCCTTCCACTGGTAATCCTAATGTCTCTATTCCTGGAAAACCGGATATCACTGATGATACATTTGAAAATGGATATTTTACTTTTAATATAAAAACAATTATTGAAAAAGTTAATCGCATTTCTGATAATTTAATTTCTATCTCCACTCAGAATAAAATAATTGATGAACAATCTGTAAAACCTAGAGTTGTATCTGGCTCTATGATTACCATGTCTAAGGACAATCAATCTAATGTTAATTTACGGGTTGTATCTGAATCTGGTATTTGTATAATTGGCTCTACTGATGAATGTCTAGTAAGTGAATCTACAAGAAAACCTGGTCAAATTTTTGATGTAGTTGAAGTTGATGGGTTAAATCTTAATGTTCGATATACTGGACCTGATGTACGTTTAGAGAAATTCAGTATATTGCCTGAATCCTCTGATGAATTTTTACCTGACACAAATTGGAATGTTGAAGTTATAAAAGATAATGAAATTTCTAGATTTTATTATAAGGTGACTTACAAAACTTTCCAATAAATTTTAATTCCTATGAATTAATGTTTGATTAAATTGAAATTACAAGTTTTAATGTTTTATCAAGACGATCCAAAAAAATGTACTGCTGCAAAAATGGTAAAATTTGGTCTTGCTAAAAATATTAAAAAAATTGGTTCAAAGGGATTGGTTTTAGATCCATTTTCAGAAAAAACTTTACTTCCAAAAGATAGATCGCTCATTACTTCTATTGTTGGGATTGATTGTTCTTGGAATCTTGCTGATCATGCTTTTTCTCAAAAATTTAATGGAATTAAACGTAAACTTCCTCCTCTCTTTGCTGGAAATCCAGTAAATTACTCAAAATTGAATAAATTGACTACTGTTGAAGCTCTTTCTGGTTCTTTATTCATTCTTGGTTTTAAAGAACAGGGTCTTGAATTATTGAATAAATTCAAGTGGGGCCATACTTTTCATGAATTAAATCAAAATCTTCTTGATGATTATTCTAAAGCTGAGAGTGAGGAACAAATTCAAATTATTCTTAATGATTATGGTTTACTTTGATGTTTAATTTTTAGATATGCTACAATTCCAACAATTATTAAAATTGGAATAATCCAAATATTGTAATTTATTTCATTTTCTATATTTTCTACATTAATGGCTGTTTGTGGAAGCTCTAAGTTATTTTTAGTAACTAGAAAACTTGATTCATAAAAATCTGGTTTTAAAACTGAATCTGAAATCCCAAATATCTTAATATTATTTGCACCTATTTGCAACTTTTTCGTTAAATTTGATGATAATTCAATGGTGACTTTGTTCTCATTAATATTCAATTTATCTGATGCTTGAATTTTACCTTTCCCATCAACTAAAAAATATAATATTGAACTTGCATTTTCTGTTTCAATTTTAATATCTGTACTTTCTCCATATTGAATTATTTTATCCATTTTGATTTTTTTAATTATTGGAAATTGTACATTTTCAAATTCTGACCATTTTCCAATTTTAAATGGATATGAGTTATCTTCAAATGTTTTTACTGTTATTGTTCTTGATTCTGGAAAATATGATTGTAAATAAAATGGACCATTACTAATTACTGCATGATTTTTTTCTTCAATCCATTTAATTGATGAATTATATCTATTTTCATAATACTTTTGCTCATTACCGTTTTGTTTTAATGAATTAGGAATAAAATTATTGTTTTTATATTCTTCTAAATTTTCTTTAATTATTTCTGCATCTTTTGGAACAATCAATGATAGCCAATTTACATTTTTACTTGTAGCTCCTGATCTAGAAAATGAAACTTTTCCATCTATTACAGCTTTTTCCATAGCTGAAGTTATTTCCCATGGAACTGGAGTCCACAATGCAGCCCATTCAGCAATTTCGTTCTCATCAAAATGCCAATAATTCACATACACCTCAATTGTATCTTTGTCAAGTTGATTTACTGCTATGATTGTCTGAATGCTTTGTGCTGCCCTTGGTGTAAATTCTGTATCAAATGTTTTATCATTTTCATCTGTTTGTATTCCCCACTCCATTGTAAAATATAATGAATGTAAAATATCATTCATATCCATTGATTCTCCGTTATGCCAGTTACTGAATTCAAAATCAAAAGTTACCTTGCTTGTTGCTAGTGTATTTGTGGGTACATTATCCCATTCCTGTAATGATGGATTCCACATTTTTGATTCAATTGGGACTTTGATTTTTTCATTTAATGCTGATGTTTGAACTTCCCATTGTGCTCTAACTGGAAATGTTTCACCTGTAAATGGATGTTTGAATGTTATAGGATCTGAAATTATTCCCCAGATATGTCTACTATATGTATCTGTTAGTCCCATAATTGGATTCCATGCTCCTTGATAAATTTGCTTTACACCAATTGTTAATTTTTCATCATTAGTTTTTACATTAATTGGTGTGAATCTACTTGGAACTCCAGCTCCTAAATCGTTAATCACTCCTTCCACATTTTGATTTACTACGTATTGATCAACTTTACTTGCCAAAAAAATTCTTACTGATTCATTAATTCCTTCTATTACTGCTTCTTGAATTAACTGTGATCTTTTTTCTGCAGTTTCAAAATCTCCTTTGTAAATTTCTTGAGTTAATTCATCCAATTTTTTATTTTCATAATTCCAATATGATGGATCATTGAAACCTGGCATATTTGAAAACCATGGTGAATACATCTGACCTAATCCTATTGAATCATATTTTACAAATGCAGAACGCCCCCATCCTTCTGTGTATAAATTCCAATTCATGTCTGCTGGGTTTGATCCATACACTACAACAAATGCCTTATTCAAATCACCATAGTCTTTTTTCACTGTAAATCCTAAACCCTCTAATTCTACTGATAATATTTCGCCAATTGATTTTCTAACTGGATCATCGCTTCTAATAAAAATTTTAATCTCTATTTCATTATCTTCTACTTTCCATTTATTATCAATTTTTTCTGCTCCTCTTTCTATCATTGATCTTGAAATAATCTCTTCAGCTAATGTGGGATTATATTTAAAATCAAATGACTCTAATTCTTTAATTATTGTGAGGTATTCTGGATCAGTTGGACCATAATATGAGATAATTGGAGCCCCATACCCTCCCATTAACTCATTAACAATTAATTTTCTATCTACTAAATAGTTCAAGGCAAACCTTGCATCCTTATTTGAAAATGGATTAAATTTTTTAGATTCTGCTGGATTTACTAGTAGACTATATGATCCACCTGTGGAATCAAAAACTTTCAATCCTTCTCTTGCTTGATTATTTTCTAATCTGTCTGATGAAATTCGATAATAATACATGTCAAGATTCCCATTTCTAACTTCTTCTAATGCTGTATTTTCATCTAAATATTGAATAAATTTTATTGAATCTACAAAAGTATTTTTCTCTGCAAATGATTCATTATATGTTATTGCTATAATTGAAAGAGCTAGTATGATTACTAGCATTTTTTTCATATTGTTATTTTCTAATGCTTGTAATAAAACCTATATGATAATTATCTGATATCTTAATCACCTAAAACCTATATCCATCCTATTATTCAAAAATTATAATTGAAAACTCATCCAAAAATGATTATTGGTTTAAATGGAATTATTCAAGGTGGTGTATCTGTTAAGGATTTTTCTAAGGTAACTCAAATTAATGAGGATGATTCTGAGGATATTTTAAATAATTTTATCAATAATGATATTGGAACTCTAAAAGATAATTTCTATTATTTTGAAGATGGTGATAAATTAAAAATTGCAATTATTTTACTGCAAAATGGATTTCCTCTAGATGAAATTTCGATTGCATTGGATTGGAGAGATTTTGAGGGATTAACTGCTGAAATTTTATCTTCAAAAAATTTTGCAGTAATTAAAAATTTAATGTTAACAAAACCTAGGGTGGAAATTGATGTTGTAGGAATTCGTTTGGGTATTGCAATACTGATTGATTGCAAACACTGGAAGCGATATAATTCCTCATCATTGACATCAGCTGTTCAAAAACAGATTGAACGCACCAAACAATATGTTACTAAAACTTCTGGTTCTATGGCTATACCTGTGATTGTGACTCTTTATCAAGACAAAATTGATTTTATTGATAAGGTTCCAATCGTGCCTATTTTTCAATTTTCTTCATTCATTGACGAGTTTTATGGAAATATTGATCAGATGAAAACTATAGAAACAGACTAGTGATGAATAATCCTATACAACCAATTACAAATATTTTCGTAATTTTTAATGAATTTTCTAAAGCTTTTGAATAATCTTCATAGATGCTTTGACCCATTACTTTTACTTCTACTTCATTTTCTAAAATTTCATACTTTGCTGATGTGATGTTTGATTGTGCATTTTCTGCAATTTCCATAAACCATTTTGAAAGTTTATCTGCACTTGTAATTAGTCCTAATTGATAATATCCATTTCTATTTCTGGCTTTAACTGCTGCATAATGTGTATCTGATGTACAAATTTCTAATAAATTATATCCTTTATTTGAGAAATTTTCTATGATTTTTTCTCTAATTCCATTTTCCATGTTATTGGCATCTGCCCATCCTAGAAAATATTTTTTATTATTAATTTTTAGACACGTAATTCCTAACCCTCCCATTGCAAGATCTTCTGTCCATACATCCATGTCATTTGTATTTGCATATCCAAACTCTATTGGAAAACTATTTTTTACAATTAATGAATCTAAACATGATTTTGCAGCCTTTAACATGTCTTCTCCATCTTCTTTTGATATTTCTTCACCCATTGCATTATGACAATCTACGCTCATTATTTTTGTAAAATTTCTATTCTTACCATACTGCTCAATTTCTTTTTTCATGTAACTGGGAATATCTTCCATACCATGTGGTGATAATGATAAAAATAGTAATGGATTATTTCCAAGAAGCATTCCTGTAACTCTTGCCTTGTTGATTTGCACCACTACTGGTTCTGTACATTTCATACCTTCTTCTTTCACTTCGCTTTTTTCTAAGTTTTTTAAATAATTGCTTACTTCGTTTCGTGACGGTAAATTTAATGCATGATCTGAAATACTATGCATTACCATTGCTGATGATGATAAATTTTTGTAGATTAGATATGGTATGTTACTGCCTCCCACTGGATGGTAAGGTCCTGGGTGTATTTCTGGTAATACCATTCTAAATTCTTTAGTTCCATCTTGTGATGAGAATTTTATTTGAGATGTCCCAACTTTAGTTTCAGTTGAATGTTCTTCCATTAATTCTTCAGCATCTTTTACATCATTACCTTGCGATGCAAGATATGCTTGAATAGTTTTATGTGTACTTTTCATTCCTGGTCTTCCTGCTCTATCTGTCACTATTGACCATGCAGTTGCAATAATTAAAAATGAAAATCCATATCCTATTGCAATTGGATTACTAAGCATTGAAATCCATAATTCTTGTGGAATTAACACAAAAAATATTGCTAGTGGTTGAATGAAAGCAATTGCCCATGCTTTTTTCAGACTTGCTCCTAATGTTGTTGTGTATAAACCAATTCTAAAACTTGCAAACAGTATCATTCCAAATGTAATAAAAAACAATGATGTTTCTTTTGATAACACTAGACTTGATAGTAATCCCATTAGAATTGTAACTACCCAAAGCATATTTCCAAAAAGTGATGAATGTAATGATTTTGAATATTCTTTTTTCTTTGCAAATTTAATATCTAGTAATTGCATTATGGCCATTATTCCTAATACCATTGGTATCCTATACCAAAATTCTTCTAAGTTAAGATTATTGAGATTTCCCAAATATGTTGCTAGTACAATTACTAATCCTACTCCTAGAGAAGCTGCTAATGAAAAATAATGAGATCCTGGATTTACTAAAGTAAGTGAAAATCTATTGTGAATATTTGAAACATCATCTGATTCTTGTTCCATTGTTTTTTCACGGAGCGAAAAATAGGTCTGCTATCCATGAAATTGCAATTAAACTGATGGGAATTGAAACTACTATTCTTGGATCCATTTTGAAACCTTTTGTTTCATCCTCAAAGAATCTCATGAGTCCTCCACTTGATGCTGGAAGTGGGGCTGCTTTTTTATCTGCCATTATGATTCAGGAAAATGAATTTTAACATAAAAACTTTATTATTTCTACTTGATTTTTTCTATCATTTCTAATACCATATTGATAGATTTGAGTATGGATTGCTGCTTTTCGTGATCGATTTCTTGTTCTAATTCTTTTGATAATACGTCTAATTTTTTTTGTAATGTCTTTTTTAGGGGGGTTTCTGTTTTTTCTTGAATTACATCTGTTGATATTTTTCTTTCTTCTGGTACACGTCCACAATTTGTACATAATGCATGCCCTTCTTTCATGACTCTTACTCCTTTACAATATGGACATGGTTCACTGAGTAAAGTTGCACCATTTAATAGCATTTCAGCAGCTTTTTTTCTAAGTTCTTCTGTCATGGTTTTTTCTTATTTTGGTATTTAAAAAATCTGATTGTTTTTAGTTTCTCATATCCAAACAAGGCTTAATAGTGTGTTTTATCGAAATCATTCGAACGTATGGCAGTAATTTGTAATACTTGTGGTCTTCCTGAAGATTTGTGTGCATGTGGTGAACTTGCTAAAGATAGTACTAAGATTATAATTCGATTAGAAACTAGACGATTTAAGAAAAAAGGTACTATGATTGAAGGATTAGATCCAAAATTGAATAATTTAGAACATGTTGCAAAGGATCTTAAAAATAAATATGCTTGTGGTGGAACTGCAAAAGAAGGATATATCTTCTTACAAGGTGATCATAGAGATACAATTAAGGAAACTCTAGTTCATTTAGGTTTTGCAGAAGATACTATAGAACTTCACTAGAACAAAATTGCAAAATAAAAATAAAATAATTCAATTACTTGGAATTCCTTTTACTGCTTTATTATCTATAATTTTTGGTTTACTTCTAATTTCTTTTCCTATTGGAATCTATATTGTATTTGAAACTGATATTGGTGATGACATCAATTATGATTATCCAATTACACATTTAGATATTTTTCATAACACTGATTTCTACCAATCCTCTTTTGATGTAAGTATTGGGGATGTCTTTGTTATTTTATGGGTGTTTTATCTTGGCATTTTTGTAATTTCAATTCTTGGACCTAAACAACATTTTCTAAAATCTATTTCATCCATGATCTCTGTTGGAAAATATGATGTCCAATTAAATTATATGTTTGCTATAACAAAATGGTTATCTATACTCGTTTTAATTTCTGGATTAATTAACTTAATTCAAGAGTCCTTTGGAATAATAACTGTCCCTCCTCTTGGCGATAATAATTTAATTCAATTTTTTTATGTCTCTCTTGCCCCTTTACTAGAAGAATTTGTTTTTCGTATACTCTTAGTTGGAATTCCCTTGTTTGCATTGTATTCTGGTCGCGCCTCAGTACGTTATTTTCTAAAATGTTTGTGGACTCCTTCTTCATTAAATATACTTGATTCTAAAAAAGCAATTTTCTTAATTATTTTTGTGGGTATTTCATTTGGATTTGCTCATATTGCGTTTAGTGATTCATGGAGTGAAGGTAAATTTGCTCAGGCAACAGCTGGTGGTATAATTTTAGGTTGGGTGTATCTTAGATATGGAATTGTTGCTTCTCTTTTAATTCATTGGGCAACTAATTATTTTATTTTTGCATATGCTCATTTTATTTCTCAAATAAACTATGTCTCTTTAGATGTCGCTTTTTCTAACTCTTTGATGTCATCATTAGAATTTTTGTTTTTAGCTTCAGGAATTTTGGCAATTATTATTTTATTTTTAAATAAATTTTATTTAAAAAAATCTTTAATTTAATATTTTTTTAATTTTTTCTACAAGTTCTGGTTTTTCATTTTGCTCTAATAAAATTTTTAAATCTTCCTGATCATCGATATCCAGCATTATTCGCTTAACAAACACCATTGCAACATTGCGTGTATGTTCTTTTGCAGTGGTCATGTGTTTTCTATAACTATCATCATCATAATGTGTTTTCATTAGATCAATTGGCATTCTTGCAAGAGCATTTGTTCCATCAAATTTTCGTGATGGTATTATGATTGCAAAATTTGGATGCATTTGATACTTTAACATAAAATCAATATCCTGTGTTTTGATATATGGTATATCTTGAGGAAATACAATTGATGCATTAAAATTATTTTTTAGTAAATATTCATCTGCAAGAGAAACTGCTTGATTAACACTTTCTTCTTTTTCATCAATTATTGTAATTGTATTGAATTTTTCCCCAATTTCTATAGCTTTTTTCTCTTTTGTAATCAAAATTATTTTTTCAATTTTAGGTGATATAGATAATACTTGTAATATTTCTTCTAGCATTATTTTACATAACGCTTCTACTTTTTCTGAGGGTAACTCTAAACGTGTTTTTGCATTTAAGAAAGTCTTAACTGGAATAATTGCTGCTATTTTCAAATTAAACGTGTACTTGTTTTAGAATGAAATTTGCTAATGCATCTTCTGCTAATTTATTTTTCATAGTAATTTTAGTTTCATATGCTTTCATATCTAATTCTTGAATTTTCTTTACTAGTGCTTTATCTTTTGTATCTACAATAACATTTGAACATACATCTGAATACATTTTTGCTAATCCATATGCATTTGATTCTATTCCTGCTGCTTGCATATATTTTGCTGCAGGACCACTAATTGATTTATCTCCAATTAATGGACTTACTGCAATAACTTTTCTCTTAATTTTTGATAATTCTTTTCTAATTCCTTTAATTTGTAACATTGGACCAATTGACGTTAGTGGGTTTCCTGGTGCTAGTATGACAATATCTGCATCATGTATTGCATTTATTGCCTCTGGATTTGGTCTTGCTTTGTCTGCTCCAATATATTGAATTCCTTCTACTGGATCCATTCCTCTATATTTTACCCAATATTCTTGTAAATGTAATTCTCCTTTGTTTGTGGTAATTCTTGTTTCAATAGTATTATCTGTCACTGGAATAATATTTGCAGTCACTGCAAATTTTTTACACATCCATTTTGTAATGTCACTAAGATTTTTTCCATTTTTTAACATATTAGTTCTAATCAAATGTGTAGCTGCATCTCTATCTCCAACCCCAAACCATGTCTCTTCGCCAAATACTTCCATTTGACGTAGAAAGTTGAATGTGTCTTTTTTAATTCCCCAACCTTTGTCTTGATCAAGTAGATCTGCTAAACCATAAATTATTGTATCAATATCTGGACATACATAGAGTCCGTATAACCAATAATTATCTCCAACATTGGTAATTACGTTGACTTTATCGTGTTGAGCAACTAAACCCCGTACTAATTTGACGGAACCTGTACCTCCTGCTAATACTGTAATCATATCATATCCTCTAGAACATATTTTGTATATGCGTTACTCCATATTACTTTTTAGAAGATCCAGGTTTCCTTAAATTATCATTTAGTCTTAGAAATTAGGATAAGTTTATTACAGTAATTTAGTGGATTTTAGTCGTGACTAAGACTGTATTTTTAACCATTTTACTTGCTGGTCTTATTATTATTGGTACAAGTGCTCCTGCATGGGCTGCACAATTAGACACTACACTTAATCCAAATAATGCTGAATCTCCATTTAAAATGAGTTATCTCAAAACTATCTTTGTTGAATATCCAAATGGTGGTGACTTATTTGACGCTTTAGGTGGAACTGAATGGAATGTATCTGGAACTGCTGATGCAACAAATCCTGGAGTTCAACAATTGATTGCTAAACTTAACAATGGAATTCAACAAGATGGAAGTCAAGCAAGAGTTTCTGACTTAAACGTATTATATGAATTTCAATTAACTGGTAGAAACTTACAAACATCTATTGATTATCGTGTAGTTTTAGAGGGAACTATAACTGATTATATTATTACCGAAGATTCTCAAAAAAAATTAGTTGATTTGGGATGGAGGGGATTAAGCACTACATCTTCAATTATGATTGATGGTATTGAAATTAATATTCCTCTTGGAGTTCTCGCAACTGAGGAACCTATACTTTATCGAACATTTTTAGGCACTGAAGCTGAAGATGTTCTTAACAGAGAATTAATCAATGCTGATTTTATTTTAGAACAACCATTAACTAACTGGCATTTCTTGTTTGATCCAACTGGAATCAATGCTGATGCAAATACATTTGGATTAGATGATTCAATTCAAGGCTTTGTTGTTTCAAGTTGGACTATGGGTGAAAGTAGTATTAGAGAAGGTAGACAAGTTGAACGTGTCTTTGAAGCAGAAGTAATGGCTGATGAGACTTACATTGTAAGAAGTGTTCAATCTACTGATACTGCAAACTTGTCTTCCATTGGATTTGGTGCTTTAGATGTTTTAGATGGTATTGAAATTATTGGTGTCACTCCAACTCCACCTGATGATTATATGACCACATCCACTGGTGGTTTTCCAATTATGATTATTTATGGAATGGCTGGAATGGCAGCTATTGGGGGTATTGGATTTTTCATTATGAGTAGCAGATCAATGAAAAAGGCAGCAGTAGGGCAACAAGGAATTGATCCTAGTAGGCTTGTTGGATATCAAACAAGTGCATCTTCTGGCGGATATCAAACCAATAGAGGTGAAGCTCAATTGAAAACTGATACTGATTATACACAATCACGAAATGTTTATGATGATACACAAGAAACTACCACTCAAGAAACTACCACTCAAGAAACTACCACTCAAGAAACTACCCCTCAAGAAACTATCCCTGAACAAACTATGCCATCAAGTGGTGAAGAAGCTGCATGTGGATGTGCTGCATCTA
>Ga0209090_10001198_pt1 | contig 16610 bp, 16 predicted proteins | sample ArcticOcean_MG_C_9_FD_187432 | JGI IMG/M metagenome (GOLD analysis project Ga0209090, IMG submission 187432) | Marine microbial communities from western Arctic Ocean - ArcticOcean_MG_CB2_152 (SPAdes) (version 2) | ecosystem: Environmental > Aquatic > Marine > Oceanic | place: Arctic Ocean... | reverse complement strand
GTTTGGAACGCTACCCGCGATTACATAATTTGCGAAGCATCATAGTTACAGATTTTGATTCATGTTTTAGTACTCCAACTTCATGGAATCCATGTTCATAATGAAATCGCATTGAGCCAGGGTTTGGTGGGTACAAACTAACCTCTGCTGCAATTGGACACTTATGTTGTTCAGCATAACTTACAACCTCTTGGTAAACTCTTGATCCAATTTTGTGGCCCCGGCGATTAGCAGCAACAGCAATTCTATCAACATAGATGAAGTTGTCATAGCGTTGGTTGAACCAAGCATAATTGTGGCTCCCATATCGTGTTCGAGGTAATAGGCAGATTACAAAACCCGATAATTTCCCCTCCTCAAATGCTCCTATGGCAATTTCAGAAAGAGACAACAAGTCCTCAATTTCTTCATGTGAAACCTTCCCTGTACCTGGAAGACCTTGTTCGTTGATGTTCCAAATTTCAGAAACATCATCTAGATGAAGTTCTTTCAAATCCATGTCCTTTGGATAGGGCCTTTAGACATAAGTGTCTCTGATTAATTGTAATCGTCAGTTGAATTAGCCGAGCTGGCCTTAATTTGCTCAAACTTCCATTAGAGGGATTGGCTCGAAAATCACTCAGGCTTACGTGCTTTGAAACGACTTGACATGCCAGGGAACAATAGCCTTGCTTTGACATCACTATACCCTACTTCACGCATCAATCGCTTGTAATAGGAGTGTGTACCATAATGAGTATAGGTTCTGGCAAGCCACTTCCACGGATGGTTAGGGTCTTTAGTTACAACTCTAGCAACCAATTGGACGAATGTTCCCATGTAAATTCTGCCAAATAATCCGTGTAGCCAATTCGCCTTACCTGCATCGCAAATAACCAGCATGCCACCGGGCTTCAGTACCCTAAACATTTCAGATAATCCTTGCTTTTTATCTTTGAAATCCCTGAACGAAAACAAACAAAACACTCGGTCGAAGGTGTTGTCGGCGAGAGGAATCTCTTCGGCGACCGCCTCGACATATATCGCAGGGGTGTCGCCGCTTTCTTTACGAATTTCATCGACCCGCTTACGACAAACATTCAGCATCTCAGCGCTTGGGTCTAGGCAGGTCAAATCCATCCCTTCAAGCCCTGCGGCGAATGAACCGGGGCCACACCCAACCTCGAGAACTTTCATGCCTTTCTGGGCATGATTGCGGACATGTTTACGCATGCCTTTGTCGAAACCGAGAGTCATAATACGGTTTACACGATCGTATACCGGAATGGTGGCTTCCAACTGCCGTTCCAATTCAGTCCATGCATCTTCATCGATTCCAGATGCATCAAAACCTCCGGTTCTGGAGCGGTCCGACATAGTTGTTCGGCACGCCTTTCAGATTTGACTATTTGGGGAGTTTCTAAATTGATTAGGAGCCAGAGAGTTAGGGTTTTGAACCACGAGGATTATCAACTCGTTATTAGTGGGCGGGCTACTGAGGGTTGTAATTATGGGTATGACAAATGTACTTAACAGCATCAAAAATGCGGAGGAGTCTGCAAATACAAAAATTGCTAACTCTAAGGATAAAGCTGCAAAAATCCTTGCAGATGCCCGTAAAGAGGCTTCTGATATGATTCAAAACGCTCAAGATGGAGCGGTCAACTCGACTGTGAAAACTCTTGACTCTGCACGTAATAAGGCAGGAAAAGAGGCAGATGGAGTTCAGGCTGAGGGCACTAAGATAGTTGCGGGCATACAGTCTTCAGCAGGCGAGCGCCGTTCAGCAGCAGTTCAACTAGTAATCGATTCTCTAATGTCTAACTGAGGTGAAACTGATGCTTAGCGCCGTCGAGATGTCACGCCTCACAATGGCGGGTTCGCGTACCGACCTCGATGCGGCTCTACGTTTGTGTGCAGACCTTGGTAATGTGCATATTACTCCTTATTCTGGCGATACTGAAGGAATCAGCGTAGGCACCCCACATCCTAGTGCCGACGACATCTCCTCTCTTCTAGCTAAAGTCCGTTCTGCAAACTCAGTATTGAAGTGTGCAAATAAAGACGGCCCCTTGCCTGTAAAAATCGTCAAACAAGCAATCTCTGGCAACTTTACCGAAAAAGTCGATGCTATTTCTGTAATTATCGCAAAGAGAAGCGATGCTACTGCTGAAATTACTCGTTTGGAAGAAAAATCTTCGATTCTAACTACTATAGCCCCACTAAATATTCCATTGGAATTGATGACAGAAATCGCTTCGATAGATGTCTACCTTGGCGAGACTCCTAAGGCTAGCAAAGCAAAGCAGGTATTTGGAGAATTATGTGACCGAATTGAGATGCATATTGTCGGTAATGTCGTCGCTGTAGCCTGCCAGGGTAAAGAAGCGGCAGAGGTCCAGATGGCTATGGGAGAATTAGGCGCCAAGTCTATTCAAATCCCTAGCGGAAAAGGAAAACCTTCTGAATTACTTACTAAAGCAATAGCAGACATTACAAAATCACAGAATATCGTTTCAAATTGTGATTCTAAAATAGAGACCTGGGTGCAAAATAACGGTAGAAAGTTACTTGCAGTTCAGGAACACCTCGAAAGAGAGAGCGAAATCCTAACCGGGCACATACTGTGTGCAACCAGTGCACACGCATACGCACTAGATGCATGGTTGCCTACTTCAGAATCCGATCAGGCTAGAAGCGTTCTATCAAAGGTATCTTCTCATCTAAAGATAGAAATCTTTGTTGAAGAACACGGCCATGGCCACGATGACCAACATGAAACAGAATACCCTCCTGTAGAGTATGATACACTGGCGAGTACTCGTCACGCATCTCTACTAACCAACCTAGTCGGTCGTCCAAGATATGGTTCAATCGACCCAACTAGCATGATTGCATTCACTTTCCCTATCTTCTATGGATTAATTCTTGGAGATGCAGGATATGGGCTTGTAATCATGCTGCTTGCAATGGTCCTAAAGTCAAAGATAGGACATGACCCTGTTGGCGCCATTGGTGCTAGAATCTTGATGAACATGGGTATTGCAACATTCATTGTCGGTGTGCTAACCGCTGAAGCATTTGGGTTTATTATCGAAGACTGGGCTCCATTTGCAGGATTCTATCAAGCCCTTTATGATGGAACTCACAATCTGTTAACCGGAACCGTGTTTGAAGAATTATTTGGATTGTCTCACACTTACCTTCCCTTCCATCGGGCAGGTGGCGCTCTACAAGATTACATCCTTCTGTCAATCTATCTTGGATGCGCTCACTTACTTCTTGGATTCATTATTGGATTCATCAACGTATTCAGGGCTCACGGTCCAGTTGCAGCATTCTTCGAGAAGGGCTCATGGATACTAATTCTAATCGGCGGTTCCGCACATATTCTAAGATTCATAACAGATGAGTCATATGGTACATTCCAAGGTTCACCTTGGTCAGCAATGGTCGTAGTAGGTGTAATCTGCTTGATTTATGGATTAGCGGTGTATGAAGGATTTGGCTGGCTCGGTGGAATCATCATGGGGCCTATCGAGACATTTGGACTTCTGGCAAACACCTTGTCTTACCTCAGAGTAATGGCAGTTGGAGTTGCTGGCGTTAAGATCGCTGAGGTTGGCAACGAGATGGGATTCCATGGAATGGCCAACATTCTCTTCTGGTGATTACTTAGTCGCAGTATTCTGTTTACTAATCTGGGTAGGAGTCCAGGTTTTCGCACTTGCACTTGGATTGCTTTCACCAAGCATCCACGCTGTCCGTCTACACTTCGTTGAGTGGATGGGCAAGTTCCACGACGGCTCTGGACAAGAGTTTACACCACTAGGTGGCCGTTCTCTACATGTAGAGGGCCACTGATATCATAGTCCCAATTTGGACAAAAAACAGGAGGAAAAAAAAATGAACGCAAAAATCGTGAAAATGAGCCTAAGAGCACTAATAGTACTCATGGGGATTACCATGCTAGCACCTGGTGTGCTAGCTGCTGGCGACTATGATGGATGGGGTAAATACATGGGATCAGGTATTGCACTAGGACTAGCAGGTCTAGGTGCTGGAATATCTCAGGGAAGTATTGGCAGCGCTGCTGTCGGTATGCTAGCTGAAGATGGTTCTAAGTTCGGACCAGCTCTGATCTTTACCGCATTGCCTGAATCCATCGTGATTCTAGGTGCGCTACCATTGTTCCTATGAGCAGTGCTGGCTATCCCCGGGAGTAATCTCGGTGGTTAAGCCGGAGGTGATAATATGACGCTAGAACAACTCGCAAAGGACATTTCCGCTTCAGCAGAAGCGGAAGCTAAAGCTGCCATTAAGGCTGCTAGTGACGAAGCGAAGACCATCTTAAGTGATGCTAAGTCTCGTGCATCTACTATTGAAGGAGATGCATCTGGCAAGGCGGATAAAGAAGCAGACCAAATCGCTCGCGAAATGGTCGCATCTGCCCGCCAAGCAAATCAGAAAGAAATCCTTGTTGCCCGACGTATAGAACTCGATGCCACCCTGGCAAGCGCTCGTTCAAAGTTGGGTGATGCAAGTCTCGCCGGTCGTGCGAGTTTGCTGAAGAGTCTCGTCAAGAAGGCGGGAGAACTCGGTGAAGGAAAGATGGTTTTACGCCCAACTGCAATCGATCGTGCTGCACTTGAGGATGCCGCTAAGGAATACTCAATCGGTAACGAAGTAGACGGTTTAGGCGGTTTCGTTCTTGAAGCTGAAGATGGAAAACTCTCTTTTGACCTGCGCTTTGACACATTGTTAGAGAATGCATGGATTGATCAAAGGTCTGCAGTTAATGAAACACTATTCGGATAAACAAACCTACGGAGTCGAAGATTATGCCAATCCTTGGAAACAATACTGCTTACGTGGCTGCACGTGCTAAGGCTCGCAAAGCGAGCTTGATGGACCGTACACGTTTACGTCAGTTAATCCAACAGTCCCCAGACCAATTGACAGTCGCAGTGGCTGACAGTGGTTACAGGGCTGAGATCGACCTATACGCTGGACACTTTACCGGTGGAGATTTGGTCGAGGCCGCCCTCACACACAATTTACAAGCAGAGATAACCAATATTTTGGGACTATGCAACGGCAAGGTTCGTGATCTCGTTGAGATTTACACCGGTCGTTTCCGGTACCACAATGCGAAGGTTGTCCTTCGCGCTGTCATAAACGAAGTTGGTGTCAAGAAGGTCGCTCACTCAATCCTCCCAGAGGAAAGTGAGGTCAATACACCATGGTTGCGAATTATCGAAGAATCAAACACTCTTCGTGAAGCAGTTGAGCAAATGCGCCGACTTCCATTCGGAAAGGCGTTGGTCGCTATTGGTGAGGATGAAGGATTACAAGCATACGAAGACACTCTTGACCGCCACTACTTCAAGCACTCGATGAGTGTGCTCCAAGGCAGTTCGCCAGATGTACGAATTTTGCGTAATCATTTGGCTGGCGAAATCGACCACCGTAATATTATCAATATACTCGAAGGGCACGCTTTCGGCTTGTCTAGCGAGGAGATTACACAGGCGCTCCTTTCTAATGGACGCCTAATAAAAGAGAGAAGTTTCACTCAAGTTGCTAGCAACAGAGATGGCCTTCTCGATGTACTACGCCAGTCGAATAACTTCGACTTTGACGGATTCCAAGATGCAGTCTCTACTTCTGATGAAGAGAGAACACTGGACCCTATCATCACCTGGTTACGCAATCGAGAGATTGTACAGATGAAGCGTATGAGTTACCTCCACCCAATTTCCGCCCTTCCAGTAATACACTATGTTTCTGCGAAGATTCAGGAAATTGAAGATCTACGCCTCATTGTCCGTGGCCGCATGGCCGGACTGGCAACTGAGGTGCTGGAGGCACACGTACTTTGAGGTGGCATGAATGGATATCGCAGTAGTAGGCAGCCCCGAGTTCACACTCGGCTTCCAGTTAGCTGGAATTAGTACTCTATACAACCCTGAAGGAGAGGAGGAGACCTCCAAAGTCTTCAGGGATTTACTCACAACAAAGGGTGTGGGAATCGTGGTAGTCGACTCCGCGGTTCTAGCCTCCCTACCAGATCGTCTTCGCGATAGACTTTCTGAAAGTGTCACTCCAACCGTTCTCGGAATCGGAACTGAGGAGGACACCACCTTGCGAGATACAATTCGTAAGGCGATAGGAGTCGACTTGTGGAAATGATTTCCAAAAAACAATGGAGGAATAATATATGAAGAATGAAGGATTGATTTACCGTATTTCAGGGCCAGTGGTTACCGCCATTGACATGAAAGCGGCAATGTATGATGTTGTCCGTGTTGGAACGGAAGGCCTGATGGGAGAAGTAATTGAATTACATGGCGATAAGGCCGTTATTCAGGTGTACGAGGATACATCTGGAATACGCCCTGGAGAGATTGTGGTGAACACAGGTGAGACTCTGTCAGTTTCGCTTGGACCTGGTTTGCTAACTCAAATCTATGATGGAATTCAAAGACCTCTTCCCACTCTTGAAAAAGAAATGGGTGTATTCCTTACTCGTGGTGTCGATGCAGATGCATTCGACCTAGAGAAGATTTGGACCTTTGAACCTCAAGTCTCCGTTGGAGATTCTGTTGTTGGAGGACAAGTTGTTGGACATGTCCAAGAAACCGATACAATCGTTCACAAGATTATGGTAGTTCCCGGAAAGAGCGGTGTAGTCAAGTCGATCGAATCGGGAGAGTTTAATGTCACACAAACCATCTGTACCTTCGAAGATGGAAGTGAAATGCAGATGATGCAAGAGTGGCCAGTCCGAACTCCACGTCCTTACCAACAAAAATACCCACCAGTAATCCCACTTATCACAGGAATGCGAATTCTTGATTTCCTTTTCCCATTGGCAAAGGGTGGCGCAGCAGGTATTCCAGGTCCATTCGGGTCCGGTAAGACTGTTACACAACAATCTCTAGCAAAGTATTCCGACGCACAACTCGTTGTTTACATCGGTTGTGGAGAGCGTGGAAATGAGATGACCGAAGTATTGGATGAGTTCCCTCATCTAATCGATCCAAATACTGGGAAACCATTGATGGAAAGAACAGTAATGATTGCAAACACATCAAATATGCCTGTAGCTGCACGTGAAGCATCTGTGTACACAGGAATTACAATTGCCGAGTACTATCGTGACATGGGTTACGACGTTGCTCTAATGGCAGATTCTACCTCCCGTTGGGCTGAAGCAATGCGTGAGATTTCCTCTCGCCTTGAAGAAATGCCTGGAGAAGAAGGATATCCTGCTTACCTATCAACTCGTATTGCTGAGTTCTACGAACGTGCTGGCCGTGTTGAGACCTTGAATGGAGAAGATGGTTCAATTACCGTTATTGGTGCAGTATCACCTCCTGGCGGAGATATTTCAGAACCTGTGTCACAAGGTACACTTCGTATCGTTAAGGTATTCTGGGGCCTGGATGCTGGTCTTGCTCGTCAACGTCACTTCCCTGCGATTAACTGGTTGAATTCATATTCACTGTACCCACAGAGTCTCGACCAATGGTTCAGAGATAACATCGCTCAAGATTTCCCTGAAATCCGTGTTGAACTATCTGGATTGTTACAAATTGAATCTGAGTTGCAAGAGATTGTACAACTTGTCGGTTCCGATGCACTTCCTGTCGACCAACAATTGACTCTTGAAGTAGCTCGTATGATACGTGAATATTTCCTACAACAAAATGGATTCCACGAAGTGGATGCATATTGTGATATCAACTTACAATATAAGATGGCAAAAGCAATTCTTGCATTCCAAGAATCTGCTAAGTCCGCAATGGCATCAGGGGCTCAACTAGGGGACGTAGTAAACGTCCCTTCACGTTCTGACCTAATGCGTGGTCGTTTGAACAAAGGATACATCGATACCATTGATGACATGGTAAAAACCATGCTCGATGAAATAGCCGCTACCGTTGAGGAGAACTGAGGGGGACTAATCATGACTGGAAAAGAATATAGAACAATTACAGACGTCAAGGGACCTCTGGTTTTCTTGAATAAGACAGAGCCTGTTGCTTTTGGTGAAATCGTATCATTACGATTATCCAATGGGACAATTAAGAACGGACAAGTACTTGATACATCAGACGATTTAGTTATCGTACAAGTGTTTGAAGGAACTGCTAAAATCGATAGAGATGCTGGTGTAACCTTCATGGGAGATGTTTTCAAACTCCCGGTTTCAACTGATTTAATCGGCCGTATTCTTGACGGTGCAGGTCGTCCACGTGACGGCGGCCCTGATATTGTAGCGGAAGAGTCTGCAGACATTATCGGTGCAGCGATCAACCCGTATAGCCGTCGTAGCCCACACGATTTCATTCAAACTGGAATCTCCGCTATTGACTGTTGTACCTCTTTGGTTCGTGGACAAAAGTTGCCGATTTTCTCAGCATCAGGTCTACCACACAATGATATTGCATTGCAAATCGCACGTCAAGCAAAGTTAACCGCTTCAGATGAAGAATTTATTGTAGTATTCTGTGCTATGGGTATTACAGCCGAAGAATACAATTTCTTCCGTGCTGATTTAGAGAGAACTGGTGCGCTTGAAAGTGCGGTTTTATTCGTTAACTTAGCGGATGACCCTGCAGTTGAGCGTATTATCACACCTCGTCTAGCATTAACTGCTGCAGAATATCTTGCATTCGAAAAGGATTACCACGTACTGGTTATCTATACTGATATGACCAACTACTGTGATGCTCTGCGCCAAATCGGTGCAGCTCGTGAAGAAGTTCCTGGACGCCGTGGATATCCTGGTTACATGTACACTGACTTGGCAATGCTCTACGAGCGTGCTGGATTGGTTAAAGGAAAGAAGGGTTCAATCACCCAATTCCCAATTCTGACAATGCCTGGTGACGATATCACTCACCCAATTCCTGACCTTTCAGGATATATTACTGAAGGCCAGATTGTTATCTCTCGTGAATTACATCAAGCAGGTATCTACCCGCCAATCAACGTTCTACCATCACTTTCCCGTCTAATGGGTTCGTGTATTGGAGAAAAGACCACTCGTGAAGACCACAAGTCGGTTTCTGACCAGATGTATGCAGCATATGCGCAAGGCCGTGAACTACGTGGTCTAGTAGCAATTGTTGGTGAAGATGCACTTAACGAGCGTGATAAGCAACTTCTGGAGTTCTCAGGTGTTTTCGAAGATAAATTCCTTAGACAATCTCGTTATGAAGATCGTTCTATTGAAGAAACACTTGACTTATGTTGGACTTTGATGGCTGGTATAGATACCAAATACCTAGTGCGTCTAGACCAAAAATGGATTGATAAGTATCATCCAGACAACCAAGAGTGAGTATACTAAACCGAATAAGGGGAGTTGAAATTTATGGCACTTGACATAAAACCAACACGTAGTGAACTTATCAAACTCAAGGGTCGCATTAAGCAAACTAAAAACGGATACAAACTTCTCAAAATGAAGCGCGATGGTCTGTTCCATGAATTCCGTAAGTTGTTATCTGAAATGATTGAGGCTAAGCGAGAACTTACCAATACATATCGTCTAGCAAAGCAACGCATTGACTTAGCTAATGCTATTGAAGGTGGATTAAAGGTCCGCTCTGCAGCAATTGCTAACTCTGCATCGCCAGAGGTTGAAGTCGAACGCCGAAACATCATGGGTGTTGTTGTTCCTTCGGTTTCAGGTACCAATTTGAAGCAGGCTTTCGGCGAGAGGTCGATTGGTTTTACCGGGTCATCTCCTTACATTGATGAAGCGGCTGACTCATTTGGTGATTTGATTGAGCGAATGGTAAAAGCGGCAGAGATGGAAGCAACTCTAAAGCGTCTACTTGCAGAGATTGAAGCGACTAAGAGGCGTGTTAATGCACTCGAGTTCAAGGTTATTCCTGAATTGGAAGAAGCACGTGTATTCATCCAACTTCGTCTTGAAGAGATGGAACGCGAAGAAACATTCCGTTTGAAGCGCTTCAAAAACAAGTGATTTAACCACCCGATTCATTCATTGAGGTCGGATGTGCCCCCAAGTTCATTGGGAGACTTGTTCTATGCCTGAAGATGAAGTAATTCCCGTTCACAAAGACTCATGGAGTCAACGTGAATTACTACAGAGGATACTTTCGAGGCACTGTTTTGTCTTGGAAGACATTGGCGGTAGAACCCCTACATACCTCGTTTCTGAGAAGGGTGAAGAGAACTTTCACGAGACTCTTGAATCGATAAACACTCATTTGCGACCGCTTGGTTACAGTGCACGCCTATATCCCGACGACCCTTGGATTCTACAATTAATTCCAGACCCTAAGTATCAATGGCCATCAACAAAATTTGTAATCGCCATGTGGGCTCTTTCCCTGTTGACTACAGTGTATGCTGGAGAAAAATGGATGAGTTCAGGCAGGCCAGTAGGTGGCTGGTTCGTCGAAAACGCATCCTTAGATGCGTTTATTGGATATACATTACCACTTTTCACAGTTTTAGTAATTGCATCATTTGTTCAGAAATGGGTCGCTTCAAAGAATGGTGTCAAATTACCTCACCTATTCCCTTTGCCTGGTCCGGCAATGATTTGGTGGCCATTTGGAATCCTTGGTTTCGCATCACTACCGCGTAGTGATGCAAGATTATGGCCCGACCGTTCTTCATTAGGTAATTCAGCACTTTCAGTACCGTTGATTATGATTATTCTTGGAATGTTCTTAGCTTTACTTGGACTGAAATTGACTCCAGATATTGTTCCATTAACCGCTTCTCCGATGATTATCGATTTACCTCTACTGATAAATCTAATCGGTTTGAACATCGAAGGTGAAACAGCGATGCTCCTCAAAGGGTCATGGGCTCACCCCTTTACCATCGTGGGAATGACTTTGACATTTTTTGGATGGGTTGCACTTTTGCCGATACCTACGTTCCCAGGTGGTAGAATTCTAATTGCTAGAATGGGTATTCCTGAAGCGAGGTCAGGTTCGACTCAAGTCATGCTACTGTTGGTAGTTCTTCTATTCGCATTTATGTTTGGAGCATTTTCAGAATGGAGCATATGGGTTCCAGTTGTTGCATTATGTGCTTCCTTATTGATTACTAAAGGTAGTGATCCGCGGCTACCTATCGTATTGGATGATTTCAAGGGATTACCTGAGAGGGACCACAGACGGATTGGAATAATCCTATTCATGGCATTCATGTTTGCGTTACCGTCGCAAATTCCATTCTCTATGGATGATGATTGGGACCAAAGCATCTCTTGGAGTATTGGTGAAAGCACGTTGGTTATTGAGGATGGTTGGTTCAACCAAACGATAACAGTAAGCAACCCCTCACTAATTGCGCAGGAGTGGGATATAACCCTCTACGGGGAGATTCTTGGGCAATATGAATTGAAAGATCACAACTGTGATTCAGGATTACAAGAATCCGAAATTACTTGTGCCGGAATAATAAATCCTAGAGACCCAATAAAGTTGAAATTTAATTTCGAATGGAAAGAAGAATGGAATACTACTGGTGTTGAATTTAAATGGAGAATCGGTGATGAATTCATCCAGCATAAAGTCGTTCCAGATCAAAAGATTTACCCTGTCGGCTCTTGGCAATTCAATGGTGATATCGATGACCCCAAATCTTGTATCGGTTTACATGTTAAAGGCAAGTCGTCTTCAATCAATCTAGTGCCAGTATCTCAGAATACACATTGGGATGGAGTTGACGAAGCGGGTAATCTTACAGTTAACAAGGGAACTTCTGAATTATGCTTGAATAGCCTTTCAGGCGATGATATGGAATGGCTAAATGGCCATCTATTCCACCTGGATGAAACCCCTTACAAAGCCGGTTATGACCGAGAACATTCTGTTGCAATTCCTCAAGAAGGAATAGTACTGAATGACCAAGATTTGATGTTCAGCCAGTCGATATTGGCAGTAAATCATGAAGGTGATTGTTTGTCATTGGGCAATCCGTCACCACCGCTTTCGTCTGATGACGGAATTAGAACTTGGAATATGTCAATCAAACCGATAGGTGTTAATCAATTTGCAGATTCAAATGATTCAATCAATTTCTTTTCAGCACCTGGTTCATTCATTGCCGATTGCGATAAAAAGCATGCACCTTCAATCTACACAGTAGTGGATGGACCTTCTTTGATTATTGGCCAAGGAGATAATCGAACACAGCACTGGATAGGGTCAGTGGATATAATCGATGATCAATTTGTAATAGAAAACCCCACTTCTGACAATATTTCACTGAATATTGAATTTGATGGAAATGGTTTACAATGGAATATATCTAATGGTATCGTATTGGAATCCGGCACAACAACAACAGTTTCTGCAATCGAGCCAGAAACAGGAATTTCATTTGCATGGTTTGAATTAAATGACGGTGATGTGATACTTCACTTAGTTAATCACGAGGTTTGAGCATGAAGGTAGCAGTATTGGGCGCCGGTGCTATCGGTAGCCTAATCGCAGCAAAGTTAGTTGTTGCAGGCTATGATGTGCTGGTTCATGCCCGTGGTGAACACGGTGCTATGCTAGCAATTTCAGGATTACAGGTAACTGGTAGTTGGGATGTCAAAATCGAATCTGATGATTGGATTGTAAGTCTCGAGGGTGCTGGTCTTCATCCATCCCTCAAAGGGTCATGTGATCAAGCCATTATCACGAGCAAGTCCAAAGATACTCTACACTTGGCAGAAGTTGCAACTTTCTTGACCAGTGGGCCCGTCCTTTCCCTTCAAAATGGTCTAGGAAATTTGGAGATACTAAAACAACATGTGTTTGAGAATGCAGCAGTGGGGGTTACTACCAATGCAGTAACAAGAGTTCAGCCAGGGCACATCGAATGGGTCGGCAAAGGTAACTTGGTGGTAGGCGGCCCTAAAGGCCGAGAATTCGAGAAAACCCTTGAATGCTTAGATGCCACTTATGCTGAAGATGTTTCCACAATTTTATGGAATAAATTACTGCTAAATGTTGCAATTAACCCTTTGGCGGCAATTTGTGGAGTCAAGAATGGCGAATTACGTAACGAACCCTTGCTTTCTCAAGCGGAGTCGACTATGATTGAAGCTGCTAATGTGGCTCGAATGTTAGGAGTGACCATAGAGAATGATCATGAATTATTGGATAGTCTCCATTCAGTACTGGATTCCACGGCCGATAACATCTGTTCAATGTTGAGCGATGTCAAAGCAGGACGTGAAACCGAGATTGAGATGTTGTGTGGGCAAGTTGTTTCTAGAGGGGAATCAATCGGAATACCCACCCCGCTAAATTCAATGCTATTATCTCAAATTAAGTCCCTTAGATAAGGTCCTTATTCCAATGCAGCCCACGGTTTTCAGTTCTGGCAAGTGCATCTTCAGTAATATGTGTGGCAACTAGAACTAGGTTTCTTAATTCAACCAATTCTCTTGTCGGAATACTTCTTCTCCAAATTAGGTCAACTTCCTTTGAAAGTAGGGTAAGCATTCGCTTTGCCCTCGCGAGTCGAATAAATGAGCGAACAATGCCGACATCATCGGTCATTGTCTTCCTTAAAGTTTCAAGGTCTCTGATAAGTGGAGCATGTTCCTCGAGTTTTAGCATCCCTTCAGCCCTCCATTGTGGAACTTCTTCAAGATTGTTACTTGCTTGTGAAATAAAATGATCAGCCGCACGATTTGCAAAAACTACAGCCTCAAGCAAACTGTTCGAGGCTAACCGGTTTGCACCATGCATACCCGTGCAAGCGACTTCGCCAATACCATAGAGCCCGGGCATTGGAATTCCATTCTCCATCAATACTCTTCCATTGATGTCAACAGATAGCCCTCCTACCATGTAATGAGCAGCAGGGGCTACTGGCACCGGGTCTTTACCCAATGATAATCGGTGCAGATTCAATTTTGATTCGATGTTAGGGAAATTGTCGAGTAGTTTCTGTCTGTTTAGATGGTCGGTCACTAACCACACGTTATCCGCTCCTGTAACTTTCATTCTTTGGTCACAAGTACGCGCTACAATGTCTCTTGTAGCAAGGCTTCCTAGTGGAGAAGAATCTAAGATGAATGAATAACCTTCAGGTCCTAAATCACCTGCTCTATATTTTTCCAAACCCTCCTTATCGAGTATGACTCCTCCTTCCCCACGCAAAGCTTCAGTAATCAAAAACGGCTTATTATTGCCAGCCATCAACGCGGTTGGATGGAATTGGAAGAATGCCATATCACGGCTCGATGCTCCAGCACGGACAGCCATCGCCAAGCCATCTCCTGTCGCTACTGATGGATTGGTAGTTCTTTCCCAAAGTTGGCCGCATCCACCGGTTGCAATCAGTACAGCATCTGCAGCAATGGCTTCCATTTTCCCGCTGTCAAGTCTTAGGCACCAAATACCTTTGATTCCTTTTTCTGGTTTCCCATGTTCGCTTTGTATGAGATCAACGCCTAACGTGTGTGGGCGTACCGAAATGTTCTCACTTGCAGCAACTGCATCTGTAAGTGCTCTTTCGATTTCGGCTCCTGTTGCGTCTTTTGCATGCAAAATTCTTCTTGTGGAATGCCCGCCTTCTTTTACCAGATGGAAATCTCCCCCCTCTTTTTCAAAATCTACACCGATAGAGAGGAGGTCTCTAATTCGGTCACCTGCATCTTCAACAACACACCTCACAATTTCTTGATTGCAAAGGCCATCTCCACAGGCTATTGTATCCTTGATGTGTGCTTTCATCCCTTCTCCGTCGGTTTTGTCAAGAATCCCAGCAATTCCGCCCTGAGCCCAATTTGTTGAGGAATCTTTAGGCCTTTGTTTGGTGATAATAATCACTTCATGCCCTGCTTCATCGAGCCGCAATGATGCAAATAAGCCAGCAATTCCGCTGCCGATAATAATGACTTTCGACATGGTAGTCGGTTCAGCCGTGGAGTCTTCCCCATTCAAATGTGTTCCATGAAAATTTGCGACATGAATAAGGAGTAAAACTCACACCGGGGAATATGGGCCTGCTAAAGAAGATGGCATCAATCTTCGGGATTGTTCTCATTGCGGTCTCCATTGCCAATGTGGAATTCGGGGCTTTGATGAGCCTTGACCCGCCTCAGAAGTTGATTCTAGCACGCTTAGCAGACCCAGGATGCAACTCCGATGAGATACAGAAAGATCTCGATTCAGGCGATATGAATGACTGCGCAACTTCTCCGGGAGTTTGGGATGCCCCTGATTTGTTATTGTTGCTTGAAGGGTGCATCATGTTTTTGACCTCATTTATGAGATGGCCACGTAAAGGTCGCTGGGCTAAGAGAGTCAGGAGAGGGGCTGTAGTTTCAGGATTGATTTTTTGTGGCGTGGCTTTGGGGGATAGTTTCGACTTACTTCCTGGTACATCATCAGGAGATCTAGCCGAACTTCTTCCTTTCCCTGCTCCGTCTGTTGCGGTTCAAATTGGTATTTTTGCAATTGGTATTTTCTTGATTAGAGGACCTAAATACCGAGTGGATTATTCATCAAAATCCCGTACTGATGAGCAGAAGAGAGACCGACAAATACAAGATATAGATTTGGCTTATAAAAAAGGAGGAAACCTTGGGTCATTAGCAAAACCAAGTGGAAGTAAAGGTTTTACAAAATACAAAACCGTTGGTGATTTATGGGGCCAACAGGGCCTTGCCTTGTTCGAAGATGAATTTGAAGGTGGTATGCGTGACGATTTCGGTGCAAGTGTTGGCCGGACTTGTCACTTGTGCACTGGTGAAGGTTGTAGCGGATGTGGCAACACAGGTGTAATCTCCTGAATGGGTTACTCGGCTGTAAATACATACTCCAACAATTAGTCTCTCGCGAGCGCGAACCGAGTAACCTTCAAAACCCCCCTCGCTCCCTTGACGGCTTGAGGTCGAGGTTTCAACGCCTTGATTGAGAGGGAAAGGGATGTATCTAAAATCATTAGAAGTTGAAAACTTCAAATCATTCAAGGGCGAAGCAGTAATTCCATTCGACCGTGGTTTTACAGCCATCACTGGCCCGAATGGTTCTGGCAAATCCAATTGTGGCGATGCGGTACAATTCGTATTGGGTGCACGTTCTGCTAAGGTGTTACGAGCTCAAAATTCTAAAGACCTTATTTTCAACGGGGGTAAATCAAACCGTCCCGCAAGAAATGCAAAAGTCACCCTCGTCTTTGCAAATCCGACTCTTACCAACGGGCGTAGAAGGTTACCAATCGATTCAGATGAGGTGAGGCTGACTCGCGAAGTTAGGCTAACAAAGTCGGACAATACAGTTTCGACCTACCTTCTCAATGGAGAGGACAGTAATCAGAAAGCATTTCATCGTATTCTCGGTCAAGCAAATGCTAGGTCAGACGGATATAATATCGTCTTACAAGGTGATGTCACTAGACTTTCCAGTATGACCGCTATGGAGCGCAGAAAAGTATTGGATTCTGTTGCTGGCGTGACTTCATATGATGAAGAAATCCGTAAGGCTGAACGCCAAAAAGGACAAGTTGAAGATTTCATCGAGAGAATCTCACTGGTCGAAGACGAACAAAAAGCCCGTCTCAAGACTTTAGAAAAAGAAAAGGCAGTTGCTGAGAGGGCTAAAGAGACCAAAGAGCAATTCGAT
>Ga0209090_10001184_pt1 | contig 16687 bp, 10 predicted proteins | sample ArcticOcean_MG_C_9_FD_187432 | JGI IMG/M metagenome (GOLD analysis project Ga0209090, IMG submission 187432) | Marine microbial communities from western Arctic Ocean - ArcticOcean_MG_CB2_152 (SPAdes) (version 2) | ecosystem: Environmental > Aquatic > Marine > Oceanic | place: Arctic Ocean... | reverse complement strand
TTAGTTATAAATAATATTAATAGTGAAGCATTTTTGTATCGGAATAATTCAGATAAGATTACTAATAGTAACTTTATTAGAATTGAATTATATGATAATGAAAACAAACCTGTACTAGGCTCAAGAGTTTCCATATACTCTGAAGGAGATATGCAAACTTCTGAAACTACAAATGTTAGAGGAATATATTCTACAAGCGAACCATTTGTGCATTTTGGACTTCAAAGCAAGACTAAAATTGATAGTTTGGTTATTGATTGGCCAAACAACACTAGAACAATCAAAAAAAATCTGGCTGTAAATAAAACTTTCAAAATTGGAATGAATGAAAATAAAAACCAAAAAACAAATCTGACTAAAGCAAAATCCAATAAGATATTTTTTACCAATACTACAGAATCATTTGATATTGATTATACACATAAAGAAAATTCGTTTGATGATTATGAATATCAGGTACTATTACCGCACAAACTTTCTCAAATGGGACCAGCATTAGCTAAATCGGATATTAATAATGATGGTTTAGATGATATCTTTATTGGGGCAGCTAATGGCTTTAGCCCTAAACTTTATTTACAAAATAAAGAAGGAAAATTTAATTCAATTAATTCAAATTATTGGGACAAACAAAGTTCCTTCGAAGACGTTGATGCAATATTTGTAGATGTAGACAATGATGGTAATCAAGATTTATATGTAGTAAGTGGGGGTAATGAGTATGAAGATAAAAATATAAATTATACAGATAGAATTTATATAAATGATGGTAATGGTAATTTTTCTAGAGGAAAGATTACTGGTTTAATTCCAGAAAGTGGTTCAGTAGTGAAGGCATCAGATTATGATAATGATGGTGATATGGATCTTTTTGTAGGAGGCAGGCATATTCCCCATCAATATCCATTACCAGCAACAAGTATGATACTAAGAAATGACAATGGTCAATTGGTAAACGTTACAAAAGAAATAGCAAAAGAATTTAAAAAATTAGGTATGGTCACTGATGCATTGTGGAGTGACTATGATAATGATGGAGATATAGATATAATATTAGCAGGAGAATGGATGCCTATTACAGTGTTTAATAACGAAAAAGGCATGTTTAATAAAGTTAAAGAAAACGGCTTAGAAAATTCTGACGGTTGGTGGTTTAGCCTAGAACAAGGGGATTTTGATGGAGATGGTGATATTGACTTTATTGCGGGAAATCTTGGACTTAATTATAAATATAAAACCTCTAAAGAAAAACCTTTTGACATCTATTATAACGATTTTGATTTAAATGGACAAAATGATATTGTATTAGGATATTATAATGATAATAAACATTATCCATTAAGAGGTTTTTCATGCTCAGCACAACAAATACCAGACTTAAAAGATAAAATAAAAAAATACGATGTATTTGCAGCACTAGAAATAGATCAAGTGTATGGAGATGATAATTTAGATAATTCTTTACACTACAAAGCTAAAACATTTGCATCTTCTTATGTTGAAAATTTAGGAGATGGAAATTTTAAAATATCATCACTACCATATCAGGCACAACTGTCAAATATAAATGATATTCTTGTCGATGATTTTAACGAAGATGGTAATTTAGATTTGTTAACTATTGGAAACTTGTTTGTTTCAGAAATAGAAACCCCTAGAAATGATGCAGGCAATGGATTATTAATGTATGGAAAAGGAAATGGCTCTTTTGAAGTTTCAACTGTTCAACAAAGTGGGTTTTTTGCCAATAAGGATGCCAAAAAAATTGTAATAATTTCTAATCAAATGGAAAGAAAAATATTGGTATCAAATAATGACGATAAACTACAGTGTTTTACCATCATAAATAATATTAAATAAAAGTTATGAAGTATTTTTTACTAGTTCTTATTAGTAGTTTTTCTGTTTTGACATTTTCTCAACAAACAGAAACGATCATAACAGATTCTACGATCATCTACTATGGTAGGCAACACTTTTTGATTGAAGGAACAGCTATTGGAGACTCCCTTAAGGAAAGTCCCTATGATCGTTTACCAATTTCATATAAAGAAAAAGTAAGAGAACCAGTCTGGGACTTATCAAAAGCATCCGCAGGAATAACGGTGCGATTTCACTCGAATTCGACAAGTATTAATTTAAAATGGACTGTTTTAAATGATTTAGACATGTCTCATATGGCAGCTACCGGTATTAAAGGAATCGATTTATACACAAAGTATAATAACAAATGGAGATACGTAACTACAGCAGGAGCTCTTGTGGGACTTAAGACATATCAAAATAAATCCATGCCAGCAGATAGTATAAATGAATATGAATTAATAAAAAACATGACTCCTGAATTTAGAGAGTATAAATTATTTTTACCCTTGTACGATGGCGTTACAAAACTAGAAGTTGGTATTGATTCTACAGCATCAATTGAAAAACCAAGTCCTAGTGCTGTAAAACCTATTGTTTTTTACGGAACAAGTATTACACAAGGAGGGTGTGCGTCCCGGCCTGGTATGGCTCATACTAACATTATATCCAGAAAACTGGATATGGACTGTATAAATTATGGATTTAGCGGAAATGGACGAATGGAAACACCTATTGTAGAGCTCATTTCTGAAATCGACGCTCGTTTTTATGTTATTGAATGCATGCAAAACATGGACTCTGAACAAGTTAGTGAGAGAGTTAGACCATTGGTGGATATTATTAGAACTAACCACCCAAATACGCCTATAGTTTTAGTGGAAAACATGATGTATACAACGGCTTTTTTAGATCAAACTTTAGAAACCAGACTGATTCAAGAAAATGCAGCACTTAAAAATGAGTATGACAAAATAATAAAAAGTGGTACTCCAAATATTTTTTATATCAAAGACAATAAAGACTTTTTAGTAGATAATGAGGGAACTGTAGACGGAGTACACCTTACTGATTTAGGTTTTTTACGATATGCAGATTATCTGATGGAAAATTTTAAAAAATTCAAGCTTATTAAGGATTAGCTTATTTTTTGTGATGATTTAATTCTTTACTTAATAATTGAACTTTTTCATATGGTACTTCAATTAATTTGTTTTGACCTTCACTGAGTTTGTGTTTTTTATTCACTGCTACACTGTTAAAAATCTGTGTATCTGAACTTGGCCATATAATGGTCAATGTTTGTATCAGTTTACTTTGACCCAATCCTATTTCTGCTTGTAAACTGTTTGCTCCAAAACTTCCACCTGTATTAATAGTATAAAAAATAGTTCTACCGTTATCTAAATCAAGCTTTAGTTTAGTTCCTATAGCGCTTCGGTTTGACTGTACACCCTCTAAATTTAGTATAACCCAATTATTCTCAAATGTTGGGTTTTCAAAACAAACATTTGGATAATTATCTCCTTCATAAGCCCCTCCTAAAACTGCATAAATATCTTGATCTCCGTCATTATCTAAATCTGCAAAACTTACTCCATGTCCTTTTTGAATATGCCCAAACCCACCAGCCGAGGTTACTTCTTCGAATGAAATTCCATCTACATTTCTAAACATTCTATTAGGAACAACAGAAGTGAATTCCGGCGAACCTGTACCAATGTAAAAATCTAACCATCCATCGTTATCAAGGTCTCCAAAATTACTGCCCATTGCATAAAAACTTTTGTCAATATTAAAAGCATTACTCTGTTCACTAAAGGTTTCATCACCATTATTAATGTAGAGTTTAGATTTATCTGATAGTACTTTTTCTCCTTGTAATTCTTTTACAAAATCACCAGCTACATTTTGTAAATTGCGTGTATCGTAACTAGCTACAAGAATATCATTAAACCCATCATTATTTACATCCCAAAACCAAGTGGGAAAACTAAAATTAGGACCTTGAACACCTGCTGTTTCAGAAATATTTTCAAATTTTCCAAAATTGTTCTTGAATAATAAATTCTTTCCTCCCATAACAGAGATATATAGATCTGGCCACTTATCGTTATTAATGTCACCAAAAACAACTCCCTTAATAAATCCTTCAATTGAGGAGAGGTTATAGTCAGAAGATTTTTCTATAAAACTTCCGTCTTTTTGGTTTATATATAGCTCACAAGGATGTGACTGCTTTTCTTTTGACTCATTTCCAATAAAGAGATCTAAATAGCCATCATTGTTTACATCAGCCCAAGAAGCTGTTTGGGTAGGATGGAAGGAAAGTAGCCCTGCACTTTTTGTTACGTCAGTAAAAGTTCCATCTCCGTTATTTTTAAGAAGCGAATTTGGATGATTACCACCGTCACCAAGCCAAGCTCCTCTTAAAACAAAAATATCTATATTTCCATCGTTGTCATAGTCTGCATGAATGCAATTGAGACCACTAACTATTCCTGTTAACCCTGCTTCTTCAGTTGTGTCGATAAACCCATTACTAGTGTTTGTATATAACTTACTTTGATCAGACATTCCATAGGACGTTATAAAAATATCGAGTAAGCCATCGTTGTTAAAGTCATCGACACTAACTCCTCCAGACAAACCATCTTGAGCTATCCCTAATTTTAAACTGACTTCTTTGAATTCCTTAATTTTTTTCTGTTCTATATTCCAATCAGGGTAGTTTATTCTATATCTTTTAGGAACATTATTTGGGTGTTCACCAATACTCATATGTGCTAAATTCAAAAGCCATTTGTAGTTGTCGTTAGGAAATTTTTCATATATCTGTGTATAAATCTCTATCGCTTTTGTAGACCCATTGACATCTATGTGAAAGGCTTCATTTTTTAAGGGTAAAATACAAGAGTAAGAATTATGATTATTTTGACAATTATTAACCTCTCCTAGTCTCAAATAGCTGATGGCAAGTAAGTCGATAATTGGCAGCAAATCTTTTGTAATTAGATCTTGATAAGTTAATTGTTGTCTTATAATTAAACTTTCAATTTCATTAATACATGATTGAATTTTACCAGCTTTTAAAAGTTGCTGGCAATATTTAAACCAAGTTATTATTTTTTTCTCTGGCTCAACCTTTGAAATTTCTGCTAAATATACATCTGCAAGTTTTTCATTCCAATGGTAATAGTTTATTGGGTTTCCTTCCAAATACATTGTTTTTAGTGTATCAACCATTGAAAATGTATCTGAACTTTTTTCTGAACTGTATTGCTTGAAAGGCTCTTGACTATTAATTTTAATTGTCATGACAAAAAATAGTAACCAAAGAAAATATTTAACTTTCATACTTTTAAACTCAAACTAATTTTTGTAATACTGACAAATTTACTTTTGTACTTTTTCTTTAAAATTAAACATTTTTTTTGTTATGTGATTAAATTAAATAAAAGACATAAAAAGTTATCGAGCTGGATAATTCTGCTAGTATAAACTTTACTTAACTACTAATTATAATCAAAAAATATGCATTAGTGAGTTTAAATATGCTATTGGTCGAAGTAATTAAATAGACTTGAATCATTATAGTATATTAAAGTTAGAGTAATTTATTTCTATTAGTTTATATTTAATTAAAGAAGAGTGGTCAAGCCATTCTTCTTTTTTTATATTTAATAATTAAAATTTAAGATTAAAGTTAACTTTTTAAAATAATTAGAAATGAACAGAAAATATTTAGTTCTATCACTAACTTTAGCTGCTTTATCAAGTCAACTAAGCAACTCACAAAACTGGAATGAATTTGCAAATACAAGTCGTTATGATAAAGCAAACTTAGAACTTTTATTAAATAGTGAGAATCATAACAGAGTAGTTTTTATGGGGAATTCTATTACTGAGGAATGGGTTAGGATGCGTCCTGAATTTTTTACAAATAAAGGGTATGTTAATAGAGGTATTGGCGGGCAGACAACTCCTCAAATGTTATTAAGATTTAGACAAGATATAGTAAACTTAAATCCAAAAGTAGTAGTAATTTTAGCTGGCACAAATGATATTGCAGGAAATACAGGTTATACATCCGAAGAAGATATTATAGGAAACATTAAATCAATGGCAGAGATTGCTAATGCAAATGGAATTAAAGTTATTATCTCTTCAATCTTGCCAGCGATAGAATATTTATGGAAACCAGGTCTATACCCAGCTCCAAAAATTATTAAAATTAATAAAGAATTAAAATCATTCTCCGAAAAAAATAGATTTATTTATTTAGATTATTACACTGCGATGGTAGATGATGTTGGAGGTCTAAAAGTCCCAGACTATACCTATGGTAATGATTTAGTACATCCAAATATAAATGGCTATTTAACAATGGAAAAACTAGCAGAACAAGCAATAAATAAGGCATTAAAATAAATTTATAAATGAGATTCTCTGGTTTAATATTTATCTCAACTTTATTTTTTTTATTTACTACTTGTGAAAATTCTAAAAACATAAAATTAGAACTAAATTCACTTTTTTCTGATCATATGGTCCTTCAGCAAAAAGACAGTGTAACGTTTTGGGGTAAAAGTAGTCCTTTTAGCAAAATAAATGTAAATACTAGCTGGGGTGAAAAATCCTTGACAGAATCGAATAAAAAAGGAGAATGGGAACTAAAAATACTAACTCCTTCAGCGGGTGGTCCATATGTAATCGATGTCAAAACAAGTAATGAAAAAATTTCAATAAAAGATGTATTGATTGGTGAAGTATGGCTAGCCTCTGGCCAATCAAATATGGAAATGGATTTTGACTATTGTTGCAATACCACAGACTACTCTGAATTTGAAATGAGAACTGCAGATTTCTCTCTAATAAGAATGTTTAATGTATCTAAAAACATGCAATCGTCTCCAATTAATAATCTTGATGGAAAATGGATAAAAGCAATAAAAGATAGTATAGTTAACTTTAGTGCTACAGGATATTTTTTTGCTAAAAAATTACACAATGAATTAAATGTTCCAATTGGAATAATTAATGCCAGCTTGGGAGGGACAGATATTGAAGCATGGACAAGTAATGAAAAATTAAAAACTATAGATTTTATGGATTATCACTTGAATTCATATGAAAAATTAAAAATAGGATATTTAGAATCCAAAAACTGGTTTTCACAATTTCAGCCCATAAAACTACCATCGGATGTTTGGTATTTATTTTTAGACGATCCACTTGGGTTACCTGAAAGTTGGAAAGACATTGGTTTTAAAGACCAAAAATATATTAATTCGTATGATTTAGATAAAACAAAATGGAGACAAATATCAATTCCTGGAATATTTGATAATGTATTTTTAACCAATGACTTTGATGGAACAATTTTATTTAAAAAAACATTTAATATTAAAGAGATTAATGGAGATTATAGTGTTGAGATTGGAGAGACTATCGATATGGATTTTACTTATTTGAATGGTATTAAAATTGGTTCAAGTTTAGGAAAAGAAAGCAGAATGACTAAGTCTTATAAAATTGATAAAAATCTACTTAAAATTGGATTAAATACAATTACTATTCGTGTAATTAACCAAAATAAAGTAGGGAAAATTGGACAAATTAATCTATTGAACTCTTTGGGAAATAATCAATCTTTAAATGGTAAATGGGATTATATAGTTTTAGCTGAAATTTATAATGATTTAGAGAATTTCAAATGGCCATATTTGTCATTTTATTTATATGATAATGATAATATTGATTTTTCAAAAAGACCAAATGTTACAAATCTTTCTCCAAACTCTAAATCAGTTCTTTTTAATGCAATGATCAATCCGCTTGTTCCTTATAAAATTAAAGGAACAATTTGGTATCAAGGTGAAAACAATGTTGTAAGATTCAATGAATATGAAACTCTGTTCCCCGCACTGATAGAAGATTGGCGAGAAAAGTGGGATACTAATTTTCCATTTTATTATGTTCAAATTGCACCTTATGAAGATTACAATGGACTTTCCTCTTCACTTAGAGAAGCTCAACGAAAAACTTTAAAGTTAGAAAAAACTGGTATGGTAGTAACCTTAGATATTGGTGAAACAAATGATATCCATCCTTCTAATAAACATGACGTTGGTTATAGATTAGCTGGTCTTGCTTTGAAAAATGATTATAACAAAAATATAACTGCTTCTGGTCCACTCTACAAAAACTTTGAAGTAAATGGTAAGGAAATATTTATAGATTTTAATTCTATTGGAACAGGACTGCTTTTAAATTCAAATAAAGTATCTGAATTTGAAATAGCTGGAAAAAACAAAATATATCATAAGGCTAAAGCAAAAGTTGTTGGTAAAAGAATTAGCCTGTCTTCTAGAGAAGTTGTAAAACCAATGTATGCTAGGTACGCCTGGAGTGATGTTAGTATAGCTACTTTATTTAATAAAGAAGGTTTGCCGGCTTCATCGTTCTCAACTGAGTGAAATTATTATTTAATTAGTGAGTTATCGATAATTTCTTTTACAACTTCTTCATTTAATAAAGTACTAATATCCCCTAATTGATCCGTTTCATTGCAAGCTATTTTTCTTAGAATTCTTCTCATAATTTTTCCTGAACGAGTTTTGGGTAAACCGTTAGTAAATTGAATTTTATCTAACTTCGCAATTGGACCAATCCTATCTGTTATTAATTGATTAATCTCCTTTCTAACATTTTCATGATTTCTAGTTTCACCAATATCTTTTAAAGTTATATATCCATATAAAGCACTTCCTTTAATATCATGAGGAAAGCCAACTATTGCAGACTCTGCTACAGCTGGGTGTTCATTAATAGCATCTTCAATAGGTGCAGTTCCCAAGTTGTGTCCAGAGACAATTATTACATCATCAACCCTTCCTGTTATTCTATAATAACCTACTTCATCTCTTAGGGCGCCATCCCCTGTAAAGTACTTGTTTTTAAATGCTGAAAAATATGTTTCTTTATAACGATTATGATTACCCCAAATAGTTCTAGCGATACTCGGCCAAGGAAATTTTATACATAGCTTTCCTTCAACCTGATTCCCCATTAATTCCTTATTATTTTCATCCATTAAACAAGGTTGTATCCCTATAAAAGGTAATGTAGCATAAGTTGGTTTGGTGGGTGTTACGTATGGAATAGGCGTAATCATTATTCCACCTGTTTCAGTTTGCCACCAAGAGTCAATAATTGGACTTTTTTTCTTTCCAACATTGTCATTATACCAATGCCAGGCTTCTTCATTAATTGGTTCACCAACAGAACCTAATACTTTTAACGACGACAAATCATAATTTTCAATAAATGAAGAGCCTTGTTTAGCTAAAGCTCTAATTGCTGTAGGAGCAGTATAAAATTGACTTACTTTATGTTTTTGTATAATATCCCAAAAACGTCCATAATCAGGATAACTTGGGACACCTTCAAACATTACTGTTGTAGCTCCGTTAGCCAATGGCCCATAAACTATATAGCTATGACCTGTAATCCATCCTATGTCTGCGGTACACCAATAGACATCGTTTTCTCTATATTGAAATGCATTTTTAAAAGTATATGCAGTGTAGACCATATAGCCAGCTGTAGTATGCACCATTCCCTTTGGCATACCTGTAGATCCAGAAGTATATAATATAAATAAAGGATCTTCTGCATCCATTATTTCTGCCTCACATCGATCTGAACTATTTTCTAATAATGGAGCTAACCAATGATCTCTACCATCTTTCATATTAATATTAGTCATTATTCTTTTAACTACTAATACAGTTTTAACACACTCACAATTCTCTAAAGCCTCATCAACTATACCTTTTAAATCTATGGTTTTAGTTCCGCGAAATGAACCATCTGCTGTAATTACCATTTTACAATCTGAGTCATTAATTCTAGTCGCTAATGCAGTAGCAGAAAATCCTGCGAAAACAACCGAGTGAACTGCACCAATTCTTGCACATGCAAGAACAGAAATAGCTAGCTCTGGAATCATTGGTATATAAATACAGACTCTATCTCCTTTTTTTATTCCTTTTTTCTTAAGTACATTAGATAGTTTATTTACTCTTTTATGAAGTTCATTATAAGTGATATGTTGAGCTTTTTCTTCAGGATTATTGGGTTCAAATAAAATTGCAGTTTTATCTCCTCTAGTTGTTAAATGCCTATCAATACAATTTTCGGTAATATTTAATTTAGCTCCATCAAACCACTTAACTTCTGGTTTTGAAAAATCCCATTGCAGAACTGAATTCCATTTCTTCCTCCATAAAAAATGTTCTTCTGCTATTTCTTCCCAAAAATTTTCTGGTTCACGAACAGATTTCCTGTAAACCTTATAATATTCTTCTAGATGTTTTATATGATAATTGCTCATGTAAATATTTATTTAATTTAAAAGTATTAATTTATATTTAAAAATTACCAATCTATATGATTGTCAATAAAATTTATTAAATCTTTAGACATAATTTCATTGTCTTCAACTGAAGGATGAGCATTAGATTCAATATAGGGCATAATGTGGGTGTATATTTTATCGTCCTTTAATTTATCAACAGCTGTTTTAATATATTTTATCCATTTTGAATCTTTTTTTGCTGCATCCATACTTCCAAGTGTACAGATAATATTTGCTTTAGGATATTGATTCCTTAAATTTTGAATAAAATTTTGGTAAGCATTTATTAGGTATGTATCATTTGGAGGTGTTTTGTTAAATCTTTTAATATATTCTTCATGATCTGGTAAATCAACTAGATAGGAATCATTTTGAAATAAATTTACAACAACTATATCAGGGCTGTAACTTGAAAAGTCCCAAAAACTAGATGAATCTGTTGGAATAAGCTTATCATATATATCAGGCATTATTAATGAATCCCAACTAATAGTAACCCCTATGCCACTTTTACAAATACAATGATATTTTGCATCATAATGTCTTGCGGTAAGAGCAGCATAACTTTTATAATTATTAGTATAAATACTATCGTATAAATCTCTTCCTGAAAAATCTTCGATAGCAAACCCAGCTGAAACGGAATTGCCGAAAAATTCCATTTTTCTTTTCTTAGCAATAGATTTAGGTAATATTTCACCATTATCAATTTTAAAACCATAGAAATTACTTAAGCCATTTCCCCATTCAGTTCTTTTAAAAATTTCTACAGAATGTTTTCCTTTTTTAAGATTTGATGCTAATTCATAATATCGTTTAATTGTGTCAAGTTTTAAAACACTAGATAATTTATTATCTATAAAAATATTATAATAATTTTCACCATTTTCATCACTAAACATAGCATGAACAGATTTGCCTTCAAAATTTAATTTAATTGAACTACCTGACCATGAAATTTGTGCTGCTTGTAAACTTACAGTATCAATACGACCCGAATATTCAATCGCAGAATTAGAAAAATCTATAATCAATGAATTGTTTTGCTTACAACTTGTTAATACTGATAAAAAAATAAGAACTATTATAAATATTCTTTTCATAAAATCATTTAATCTTTAGTGTGTAGCTTTTCCTGCATCACTGGGAATTCTAATATTTTCAACCATGTCCTGTACAGACTTTGGTGGATCTGAAGTAAATTTCATTACTGTGATAGAAACAACAAAATTTAAAATCATGGCCACAGTACCAAAACCCTCAGGTGAAATTCCAAGCCACCAGTCAGCTTTACTACCACCTCCAAACCAACCAAATTTAAATTTGGTCATATAAAAAAGCATAAATAATATACCTATAATCATTCCAGAAATAGCTCCTTCTTTATTCATTTTTTTATAAAAAATACCTAAGATTATAGCTGGAAAAAACGAAGCTGCTGCTAAACCAAAAGCCAATGCTACGGTGGCGGCAACAAATCCAGGCGGATTAACACCAAAATATCCTGCTATACATACAGCTACTACAGCAGATAAACGTGCCGCAATTAATTCACTTTTTTCAGAAATTTTTGGATTTATAATTTTCTTTATTAAATCGTGTGATACTGATGCAGAAATTACTAGTAATAGTCCAGCTGCTGTTGATAAAGCTGCTGCTAATGCACCTGCTGCAACTAATGCTATTACCCAGTCAGGAAGCTCTGCAATTTCAGGATTAGCTAAAACCATAATATCATTATCTACAATTAATTCGTTAGTATCATTATCGGCTAAATACTGAATCAATCCATCATTATTTTTATCTGTAAATTTTATTAAACCTGTAGTTTCCCATTTTTTAAACCAATCTGGTACAGATGCATAAGGTTGATTAGAAACAGTTTCAATCATATTAGTTCTAGCAAAAACTGCTACTGCTGGTGCAGTAGAGTATAAAATAACAATAAGTAGTAGTGCAATTCCTGCAGATTTCCTTGCATCTTTTACCCGCTTTACAGTAAAAAATCGAACAATAACATGTGGTAATCCAGCTGTCCCAACCATTAATGCAAGAGTTATTGAAAATACATCTATAATAGATTTTGAACCCTCAGTATACTCAGCAAACCCTAAATCTGTACTTAATCCATCTAACTTATCTAATAAAAAAACTCCAGATCCATCAGACAATTGTCCTCCAAATCCTAGTTGTGGAATTGGGTTGCCTGTCATTTGTATCGAGATAAAAATTGCAGGTACCATAAATGCGAAAATTAGAACGCAATATTGAGCTACCTGAGTGTATGTAATTCCCTTCATACCTCCAATAACAGCATAAAAGAGAACTATTATCATACCAATCACAACTCCCGTATTTATATCAACTTCCAAAAAACGTGAAAAAACTAATCCAACTCCTCTCATCTGCCCGGCTACATAAGTAAAAGAAACAAGTAGAGCGCAAAGAACAGCTACAAAACGAGCTGTATTAGAATAATAACGATCTCCAATGAAATCAGGTACAGTAAATTTTCCAAACTTTCGAAGATATGGTGCTAGCAATAAAGCTAGAAGGACATATCCACCTGTCCAACCCATTAAATAAACAGCTCCGTCGTATCCTGCAAAGGATATGATACCAGCCATCGAAATAAATGATGCTGCACTCATCCAATCGGCAGCAGTAGCCATTCCGTTAGCCAATGGAGAAACCCCTCCTCCTGCTATATAAAATTCTTTTGTAGACCCTGCTCTTGACCAAATAGCTATTCCAATATAAAGTGCAAAAGTGATACCAACTATTATGTAAGTCCAATTTTGTACTCCAATTCCTACGTTGATTAAACTATTTATCATAACCATATTTTTTATCAAGATTATTCATTAAACGAACATATATAAATATTAAAACAACAAACACATACATTGAGCCTTGTTGTGCAAACCAAAAACCTAATTTAAATCCACCAAATTTAAATTCATTTAAAAAATCCTTGAATAATATTCCCGCTCCAAAGGATACAAAAAACCATATAAACATTAAAATAGCAACGTATCTAATATTTTCTTTCCAATATAAATTAGCATTTTTATTTGTCATATTATTATTTTTATATCTCAATGTATTCTTTTTTTATTAAAAGAAAAAAATAAAGACTTTTTATTAAAACTTATATCTCTTGAACGCCTCAATAGCAGCATAATCTGCTAAACCTAGTAAGTGATATTTAGTAGCTGTTAATCTATTTCTCTCTTCTGCACGTAACCAAAACTCTCTAGAGTCATCTCCCTGAAACATAACTCCGTCTTTTTGAGATTGATGACAAAAAATAGCATTTCTTTTTTTTAATACTTGATTAGGGCTTAATGGTACGGCCATTTCAATTTCGTATGTTTCCCATTCATGCCAAGCTCCTCTATACAACCAGATCCAACAATCATTCATGAATTTTTTTGATTTTAGTCGCTCTATGGATTCAAAAAGAGAATTTAAACAAACCTTATGCGTACCATGAGGATCAGCTAAATCACCAGCTGCATATATTTGATGAGGCTTAATATCTTCAATAATTTTTGTCATAACAGAAATATCATCCTCAGAAAGCTTATTTTTTTTTATTTTTCCAGTTTCATAAAATGGTAGGTTTAAAAAATGTACATTTTTATCAATTAGCTTGAGAGACCTTGTTGCAGCTAAAGATTCACTTCTTCTAATTAGACCTTTTAGATCTCGAATATTTTTTGTGTCTATTGAATCAATATTTTTATTAATCAGATCTCCAATAATACTACTAGTTATTTTGTTATTGGTTAAACTATTGCTTACTTCAGCAAATTTTAACGCCTCTTGATCTGAAACAGCAATATTTCCTGATGTTTGATAAGCTACATGAACTTCATGCCCTTGTTCAATAAGTCTGTCTAATGTTCCACCCATTGAAATAACATCATCATCCGGATGAGGACTAAAAATAAGTACTCTTTTTTTTGCTGGAGCTGATCTTTCTGGTCTTTTTAAATCATCTGATTTAGGTTTTCCACCTGGCCAACCAGTTATAGTATGTTGAAGTTTATTAAACATTTCAATATTTAGATTATATGATTTTCCTTGTTCAGCTAATAAGCTAGACATACTATTGTCATTATAATCTTTATCTGTTAATTTTAATATGGACTTATTCGTTTTTTCACATAACCAAACAATTGCTTTACTTTTTAATTCTTCGTTCCATACACAAGGTTTAACTAGCCAAGGAGTTTTAGTTCTTGTTAATTCACCTCCAGCTTCTTTATCCAATACAAAAGTTATATTGGGGTGATTTTGAAGGTATGTAGCAGGAACTTGTGAAGAAATCTGACCTTCAATAGCTTCTTTTATAATTTGAGACTTATGTTGACCCCAACCTAACAAAACAATTCTTTTGGCTGCCATAACTGTACCAATGCCCATGGTAATAGCCATTCGTGGTACATTTTCTATTCCTTGAAAAGAGGAAGCTGCATCAGATCTAGTTAAGTGATCTAAAGTAATACTTCTGGTCCCTGAATTTAAGTGTGATCCAGGCTCATTAAATCCTATATGGCCAGTTCTTCCTATTCCAAGTAATTGATAATCTAAACCTCCTGCTTCTCTAATTTTTAGCTCGTAGTCAATGCAATATTGATATAAATTTTCATCAGAAACCGTACCGTCAGGGATATGTATATTTTCTGGATAAAGATCTACATGATTAAAAAGGTGTTCATGCATAAAATAATAATAACTTTGAATATCTTTTTTCTGCATTGGCAAATATTCATCTAAGTTAAATGTGATAACATTATGAAAACTTAATTTTTCCTCTTTATGCATTCTTATCAGTTCATTATAAACTGCAATTGGTGAGGACCCTGTAGCTAAACCAATTATACATTTCTGATTTTTTTCTTGTTTTGATTTTATTAAATCGGATATTTCTTTTGCAACTACCAATGATGCTATAGTAGAATTATCAAAAATTACATTATGTATTTTTTCATACCTACTCTCTTCAAATTTACCAGCACTTTTATAACTTATGTCATTGTGTTTCATTTTTTAATTTTTTAATTTAAATATTAAGTATATCTAAAGTAATTTTTAGAGGACTAGTTGTGAAATTTAATATACCAACAACATTTTATATACTATGAATGTCATATTAACAGAACAATTAAAAACGGGACAGATCTTAAAGGAAGTTCTGTCCCGTTTTGTACTCAAGGTGGGAATCGAACCCACACTCTAAAAGAACTGGATTTTGAATCCAGCGCGTCTACCAATTCCGCCACTTGAGCAATTTTTTAGAGTTTGTAAAAATAATAATAATAATTCTTAAGTCATCAAAATATTAATCATATAATGACAACTCACTGAAAATTAATTTATATTTTAGCTGGTAGTATTTTTATCATACCTAACAGATTAATTAACAGATAATTATAATTAGCATGTCACAAATCAACCCAAAACTTTTTAACTGTACAAAAACTGAAATTCTTGCAAAAAAAATCTCTGATTCTTTCGGAGTTGACCTTGGAAAAATCATCACGTCTACATACAGCGATGGAGAATTTCAACCTTCTTATGAGGAATCAATTAGAGGGACCCGAATATTTATTATTGGGTCAACAAATCCTTCGTCTGAAAACCTGATGGAAATGTTACTAATGTTAGATGCTGCAAAACGCGCATCTGCAAGGCACATCACTGCAGTGATCCCATATTTTGGATGGGCTAGACAAGACAGAAAAGATAAACCTAGAGTTCCGATTGCAGCAAAAATGATTGCGAAAATTTTAGAATCTGCAGGAGCTACAAGAATTATAACAATGGATCTACATGCGGATCAAATTCAAGGATTTTTTGAAATTCCTGTCGATCACCTTTATGCATCAACAATCTTCTTACCATATTTGCATAAACTAAATTTAGATAACCTAACAATCGCCTCACCTGATATGGGTGGTTCAAAACGAGCTTACGCATACGCTAAACATATGGAAAGTGATGTAGTAATTTGCTACAAGCAAAGAGCGAAGGCAAATGTTATTTCACACATGGAACTAATAGGTAATGTTGAGGGTAAAAATGTTGTTTTAGTTGATGATATGGTTGACACCGCTGGTACTCTTACAAAAGCTGCTGATCTTATGATAGAAAGAGGAGCTTTAAGTGTAAGAGCCATATGTACTCATGCAATTTTGTCTGGTAATGCTTATGCCAATATCGAAAAATCTCAACTTAAAGAATTAATTGTTACAGATTCTATTCCATTAATTAATTCAAGTTCTAAAATTAAAGTGTTATCTTGCGCCGATTTATTTGCTGATGTTATGAAGAAAGTTCACAATAATGAGTCAATAAGTTCAAACTTTATTATGTAAATAATTAACCTTAAAA
>Ga0209090_10001183_pt1 | contig 16693 bp, 18 predicted proteins | sample ArcticOcean_MG_C_9_FD_187432 | JGI IMG/M metagenome (GOLD analysis project Ga0209090, IMG submission 187432) | Marine microbial communities from western Arctic Ocean - ArcticOcean_MG_CB2_152 (SPAdes) (version 2) | ecosystem: Environmental > Aquatic > Marine > Oceanic | place: Arctic Ocean... | reverse complement strand
CTCTCGTCGTACCAGTCGTGTGTTTATTATTACGCGCGTGAAACAGTTCTTCTTCTTCTCTTTGTGCTGTTAAAGTTGTTCTCCCCCCAAACAAGAACAAACAGTTCTCTCTTTTTTCTCTCTTTTTGGGGGGGCTGCTCTTTTGCCTGTTTTTTTTACCGTGCGACGACCAATTACGTTTGAACAAGAAAAAAATTCAAACGTGTCTCTCTCTCTCTTTTCGCTCGTCAAAAATCATCAGAATAAATAGAGGAAAACCTTGCAAGCGCGTGTGAGAGGCGCTTACTATATATATATACACATATACCCCTATATATTGATTTCACCGATCCCCACGCGTTAGAGGAGGAGACGGAGGAGAGTAAAGAGAGAGAGAGAGCGCTACTAATAAAAGTAATAAAAATAAAAGATGAGTTCCGGAGTGATTCCAAACGACGACTGCAAACCAGCGTTCGATAAAGTCCGTCTCGGGAAAGTGAAATACGTGACGTATAAAATCGACGACAACGCGGAGAAGACGGAAGTGTGCGCGATTGGAGAGACCAAGGTATGATGTTATTATTCGATAGGGTTTGTTTTTGTAGCAGCTGCGCGCCGATGATCGTTATTCTTCTTCGTACTCGCGAGCCGCGATCTCTCTTTCAGCAATCTGACACCAAACGTCTCTCTTCTATATTCTTTTCACAACTTTTGCCGCGAACGCGTACAGGCGGAGTTCAAATTTGAAAAATTCCTCTCGTTGCTCCCGGAAACGGAGTCTCGATACGCGGTTCTCGATTGGGACGTGACCACGGACGACGGCAGGCAGTTTAGTAAGTTATTTTTTATCAGTTGGGTTCCGGACTCGTGTAAAGCGAAGGAGAAGATGTTGTACGCTTCGTCGAAGCAGAGTTTACGAAACGCCTTGAGCGGGGTGCACTTGGATCATCAAGCGGCGGATATGGACGACGTGACGGAAGAGATTTTCACCTTGAAAGCGCTTGGGAAGTAGGCAGAGAGAGAGAGAGAGAGAGAGAAAGAAAGAGAGAGAGAGAGAGAGAGCACCTATATAGCACAACACATATATAAAAAGATGGCGAACGAGACTATGAGAGTATTCATATTTGCGCAGACGAGAGAGAAAGAGAGCGCGCGCGAGAGAGAGACCTTACCCATATACATACAACAAAACCCGATATTTTTAATAACTAATAGTACGTAGAACAGTAAAAGTGAAGAGAGAAAGAGAGAGAGAGAGACGCTGCGCAAAAACATTGATCGTTGGAATACGTTCACATTTTTACGCCTTGATTTCAAGTGATGCTTCACAACTTCATCAACAAAACGCATCGAATCATGATTTAAAACGCAGAGTATATATCGAAAAATAAATCGAACAAAATGACATCCTCCTCTAACACTGACTCTTCCTCTCCGTTGAACCCGCGTCGTCGCGCTCTCTATCACTCTCACGTCCTCCGACGTCTCCCGAAATTCGCCTCCGCGTTTGCGTACGGCGCGAGCATTTTAACGCCAAACATCCCATCGCAAATGCTCGACTACATCATCGTCGTCGACGACGCTCGCGAATGGCACGAAGCAAACATGCGTTTGAATCCCTCGCACTATTCGAGAGTTTTACGTTTCTTCGGAGCGAGTGCTGTCGATGCGGTGTCGAACACTATCGGCGTTGGGGTACATTTCAACGCGTACGTGGACATTGAAACTCCGAATTTGGAGGCGTTCAAGCAGACGAGATATAAATACGGCGTCGTCGAGCGGAGGACGATTGAAAGGGACGTGGAAGGATGGGATAATTTGTTTTTAGCTGGTAGGATGCAAAAACCGTACGAGCGGGTGATGGGTGTAAGAGAAGAAGAAGATGATGATGATGATAACGGTCTCGCGTTAGATGCGTTGAACGGTAAGAAGAACAAGAGAGCGGCGTTGGCATACGCTTTGTTAGTTTCGAGAGGAAGTGGGAAAAGTAAAGGGACGACGACGGTGGAAGAACGGGATTTGTACGAAACTATTGCGAATTTGAGTTACGATGGTGATATAAGACATGTTTTTGGTGCGGAAGATGCGCAGAAAGCGAGGAGGATTGTGGACGGGTCGTTCGAGAAGATGCGCGAGTGGTACGAGGAGAGTTTTCGAGATTTTCGAGACTCGTTGGACGTGATTGATTACGACGTGGATTTGGATTCGAACTCGTTGTCTTCGTCGTCGTCGTCGTCATCACCATCACAGAAACCACGAGTACTCACTCACGATCATTCTCCGCAAGCGACGAGAAAGCTCCTCGCGATGCTCCCTCCGCCTTTTTTGGAAACCATGGTCGCCGGTGACTTGAGAAAGTTGGATATGGTTTCCCGAGAGGCAAACGCGGAGACCATCGCGCGTTCTATCCGAGAAACTTCACGAGATATCGTTCGTAAAAGTTCGCTCAGACAATCCATCTCTGCGGCACTGACAACAGATGTAGTCAAAGTGGTAACGTACGCGTACCAAAAGTTTAGCAAATACAGAATAGAGTAGTTTAGAAAAAAGTAGTAGTTTTAGATAGATAAGCGTGAATTTTTGTGCGTGTTGATGTGTATGTATAAGCGTGTGGTAATTATATATAATTTAAACCATTTCTAATTCTCTCCTCTCTCTCTCTCTCCTGCTCTCACCCTCTCTCTGCTCTGTCTCCGTTTCTCTCTCTCTCTCTACTCTCTCTCTGTCGTTTTGTTCGCGTTTTTTTTTCTATTTCCTGCTAAAATTTTTCTTCTCAATTTAAAAATTTTATTGGACAAACACGTTGGAGAGTTGTCTGACTTGCCCTTTGACGGACATGTCGATGAAACCAGAACCGTCCTTACCGTATTGCACGACGAAACCACCCAACAAAGACTCATCAACTTCCGGCTTTAACTTGATGTTCTTCGCCCCAGTCATTTCTTGCAACTTCTTCGCAATCATGAATTGCTGCTCGTTTTCGAGCTTCACCGCGCTCGTCACCGTCGCGACTTGCGTGTCCGTAGCCTCGCAAAACAACGTCTCAAATTCCTCGATGATCGCGGACAATTGGTTCATGCGCTTCTTGTCGACCAACAATTGCATAAAGTTGGTCGTGAACGCGTGGAACGACGCTTCCCCGGCTAATTTTTGCAAGATTTCTTTCTTCTTCTCTTCGCCTACAACCGGGTTGGCCAAAAACGCGGCGGTCCCTTCGTTGGCAGCCAAATAACCCGCGACGGTTTCCAAGTCGTCGTGCACGGCTTCCAAGGCGCCGGCGGATTTGCAGGCGTCAACCAAAGCGGCAGCGTAACCACCAGCGACCGGAGAGGAGCCCTGAATAACGTGAGAGAATAATTTCGTAAGTATGATGAATACGCGCGCGCGCTAAGCGCAAAATTATTATCTTCTTTGTACGCTTACGCTTAAATAAAAGAGAGATATCCTAATCCAGAGGAGTAATCGAGAGGAAAAGATCTTTCCAGCCGCGAAAAATGATTGTCCGAAACGCGCGCAGAACGGGACACAGCGGACGTCTTTCGCCCGAGAAAAAGAACACATCGGATGCAGAAAAGTGTAAAGAAACTTTTGAGCGACGATTGAAGTCTCACGAAGACTCGCAAACCGTCGTCGTCCTCCATCGTTTTCCCAGAGGAGATGCATTTCAGTCCCTCCTTCACGCTTTCTTCTCCCTCTGTGTCCCTCTGAACGGCCCACACCAACAAGAAAAAACAAAAAAAACTAATCGCCGATTTTAAGCGTACCTTGGCTTGCGCTTGCGTGTTCACGATGCGTCTCGGCGCGACGTTTTTTCGTCGCAAAGAACTCGTGGAACCGGCGGTAGATCTCGCGAAGGAGATGGATTGCATAGAAGCGGCCATATTTAGTTAGAATATGTGCGTGTGTTTTAAGAGTGTTTTTATGATGAGATGAATGGATTTTTCCGCGTTTATCCCTTTTCGTGTGCTTTCCAGCAGAGAGGAGAAAAGAGATTTTTAGACCTGAGACGAGCCGTTTTAGGGTATCTGACGCAAATTCAAAAAAGCAGACAAAACAACGAAACTGCCACTTCATCACGTCCAAAACAAGCGCTGGTGTTGGTGTCGTTGTTGGTATTGTTTGCGGTGGTGAGAGACAGAGAGTAGCGATAGTTTATTCATTAGCAGCAGGAGCGACTGCGACAGCAGCGACGACGACGACGATTTCGACGACGGTTTCTTTTATTACTTCTTCTTCAATCCGTTGTTGTTTCGGCTTTAGGAGTAGTTATACGAAGAAGAGGAAGAATACTAATTATTCGGGAAGGACGAACGCCAGGGCGGCGAGAGAAACCACCAAGAATCAGAAACAATCCAACGAGGAGGACAACAACATGGCGGCTGCCGCGAAATCGCTCTCTCGCGGCGCCTTCATCCTCTTCGAAGGCGTGGACCGGTGCGGGAAAACCACCCAAGCGAGTAAACTCGTGGAAAGCTTGAACCAATCGGGAGTGGCGAGCGAGTTGTGGAGATACCCGGACCGAACGACGACGATTGGAAAAATGATCGACGATTACTTGCAGTGTAAAGCAGATAGCGACGATGCGTCCATGCACTTGTTATTCGCGGCCAACAGGTGGGAGAAGAAAAAAATGATGGAGGAAAAGTTGCGAGCGGGCGTGACGCTCGTCGTGGACCGGTACGGGTACTCCGGCGTCGCGTTTACGACGGCGAAGAAATTACCAGGTTTAGACCCTCAGTGGTGCAAACACAGCGAAACCGGCTTGGTGAAACCAGATTGTTTGATGTACATGGAAATCAGCGAAGATGCGGCGAAAAAGCGAGGTGGATTCGGCGAGGAAAGATACGAAACGACCGAGATGCAAAAAAACGTTCGAGAAGTTTTCGCGGATTTGCGAGAGGATTGGTGGAACGTCGTCGACGCGGACAGGACGATTGAAGAGGTCCAGAGAGACGTGCAGACGATTGCCAGAGATGCCGTGGAGAGGTGTAAACGAGGGAAAGAGTTGGAACATTTCGAGCCTGGATGGTAAAGAGAGAGAGAGAGTGTATGAGTTTTTTTAGTTTTGATATTTATACATTTTAGCATATTTATACATTTTAGCACACTCTACCCTCACACGTAAAAAGCAAAACATGGCACAGAACCCGCACACGAAAAAATTTCATCGAAGAGTCGTCGATTACTGCTCCGACGAGGAGGACGAGGAGTTTGTGATCGAAGAAGAACTGAACAAGCTCTCCGCGCTCATCGAAACGTCTCTCGCGAACGCGTTCGGTTTCGCGTGTTGCGACGAATTGGAAATCGACGAGAATCCGGAAACGAAACGTTTAAGCGCACACTTGAGGTTGATTCTAACACCACTCTCATCGTCGAAGAAGGAAGAGATGAAAAGTGCTTGCGAAGAGTGCTTGACTACGCTGTGGCGTGTTTTGAGAGACGAAAGCTGTGGGTGGGATAAACCGACGTATCGGGAGTGCTTCGTTCTGAGTTCGTTACGGCTTTCGCTGTGTAAACTACTCGAGAGAAACTTACAGGAAGCGATGGAGTGTTTAGATACGGCGTTGATATTAAGTTGCCCTGGAGAAATGGCACGACCGTTCGTAAGGTTGTTGGAGAAGTTAATGCGTCGATCGGCGGGCGGCAGAAATAGAGCGAGTAGTAATAGTTTAGTAAAGAAGCAAAAGGTGGCGGCGCGAGAGAAAGCTTTGGTGGTTGACAATGTTTTGCCCTCTTCCTCGTCGTTAGTCCCGAAAATTCTCCACCCGTTGGAAAGAATGAACGATAGCGCGACGTGGGAAGAATTTAAGGTGATGTATTTTAATAAGGATATGCCAGTGCAACTGCCGTCGGACAAAAGCATGCCGTGCGTCGAGAAATGGCGAGACTTGGCGTACTTCAAGGAAAGATTCGGGAAGCGGCTAATACCGTTGGAAGTTGGGAAATACGACGACGTGGAAAATTGGAAAGAAGAAATTGTGCCCTTGGAGGTGTTCATCGACGAACACTTGGCGCCGGACATTTTGAAGAAAGGAGACAAGAATAGTTTCGTTTCGTATTTAGCGCAACACCAACTTTTTGAACAAATACCGCAGCTGGCGATGGACTTTGAGATTCCGAAATGGTGCAACGCGGGACAATTTGAGCGATGTAACATCTGGCTCGGCACATCGAATACTATCACTCCTTGCCATTTTGACTCCTACGACAATATTTTCGGCCAAGTTTTTGGGTACAAGTTTGTTCGATTATACTTGGAGAGCGATTCGCAGTTCATGTATAAATCCGGCGGCGATTGGGAAACGACTCGGTCTTGGAACGTGAAAGATAACGACGATAGAGACGGCGACGACAATGGCGAGAAAAAGGAGACCAAAAAGAAGTTCCGCAACGCGCAAGGCAACATCTCGCGCGTGGACGTGGAAGCTCCGGATTTAGAAAAATTCCCCGAGTTCGCTAAAGCTACGCCTATGGATGTCATATTAGGCCCGGGAGATTTCATATACATCCCGTCTCGAACGTGGCATTACGTCAGAAGTCTCACCGTTTCGTGTAGCTTGAACTTTTTGTTCTGAGTAATTTTATAGATGGATAGATAGAGACAATATGTAGAGGAGAGCCTTCCGACTTCTGTAGTTTGCAACGAAAACCTCCACGGAAGACACCACAATAACGTTATAACGAACTTTATCCAAAGAAATTCGACGCTCACAACACAAACACACACACGCACACGCATCCGCACACGAAGACGATCGATCAACCACTGCTCGCAACAAAAACATGTTCACCGCGCAACAACTCCAAGCCGCGCCGTATTCGCAGGACATCCAAAAATGGTTTCTCATGTGGTCCGCATCTTTCTTGTTTCTGAGAAATGTGCTTTTCCGTTCCAAAACCGCCGACTTTAGCAACCGCTTCGTGAGCATCGTCCACGCGTTGATCGCGATTTACTTGAGCTACGAGTCCTTTGAATCCATCGATTCGAGCATGTTTGATAAGGTTGGGACGAAAAATACCCCCGCGCAGACGTATTGCATGGCGGTGTCGTTGTCGTATTTCATATACGACTGTTTGTATTGCATCGTGACGTTCGAGTTCGACGCGGTCGTGCACCATATTTTTACCATCGGCGGGTTAACCAGCGGCGTGGTGAACCAGAAGTCCGGGGTGGAGTTGGTTGGTTGTTTGTTCTTAATGGAAGTATCCAACCCGAGCTTACACTTGCGGTCGTTACTTCGCGAGATGCGAATGAAAGACTCCATGTTTTCCACGTTGAACGACTTGCTCTTCGCCGGTCTGTTTCTCGTCTGTCGATTGGTTCTAGGCCCGCCGTTGGTGTATAAAACGTTGACGTGTAAAAACAGCGATTTGCTGGTAAAAATCGGTGCGTTTGGGATTTTAGCGGTGAGCGTGTTATGGGGTTGGAAGATCATAAAGATGTTCATCAGCAAGGCGAAGAAGTTGTTAGGGATAGAGACGAGGAAGAGGAAGAGAGCGTAAATAAAGTTCTCTCGAAGAAGAGTCTTTTCTCCTCGAGGAGGGAGAATACGCGCGCGAAACGTTCGTTCACTCGAGAAAACAACAACAGCAAGGAGAAAGAAAGGAGAGGATTTTGTGCTCTGCTCTCCTCAACGAGAGGCCAGATGCCGACCGTCTTATTTATTCAAGCGTATTTAACAACATTTAAGTATTTTTCACCGCCAAGCTAAAAATAAATGCACGCACATTAAACACATGCGTTGACCCGCGTCGTCGTCCCGCAAAATGTCCACATCGCACGTTTCCTCCTGGTCGCGACTCCTGCACGACGAAAGAGACCGCGAGATTGTTTCAAAAGAACAGAGAAACGCGCCGGCATCGTCGATCTCGAGCGATGACGACGATTCAGACGACCAACCTCGACTGGCTTCCCCGGAGACCTTTTTTGCCATCCAACAGCAAGGTCGTCCGTCGACGTCGAGCAGAGCGTTGAAAACCTTCGGACGAGCAAACAACAACAACAACAACCTAAAAGACCAGGCGCCGACGAGTACCGACGACGAGAGCGTCGCCGTCCCCGAAAAACCTTTAGTATTATTAGGTCGTCTAAAAACGCGAACCACCGGGAAGAAGACAAAGAAAAAGACGAAAGTGCTCAAAAACGAAAAGTGCTCAGAAGAAGAAGAAGAAGAGGAAAATTTCAAGCTCCGCGCGATTGTGATTCGATCACCGGAACCACACGTAAAGAAGAAAGATTTAAAGTTTGCAAAAGCGTCGAATGAGGAAGTGCACGCGAAAGTACGCGACGGGTCCGCGCTGTTTCGAAGAGCTAAAGAACGGGAGGAAAAGAAGACTTTTAGGAACGACGACGACGTCGCGCTCGTACCGGAGGAGAAACTTGAGCACTTATTGCGAATCTGTCGAGAGGCACCGGACGGCGAAAACTGGCGCGATAAAGTGAACACGTTGGAGCGATTGAGCGAAATCTCACACGCGTATTCAATATCTAGATCGTCGTCGATGTTTATCAGAGCCATCGAAGACGGAGGTAAACACGCGCAAGATTTACGCGCGTGTTTAGCCAAGGCGGCGTTGAAATTTCTACGCGCGGTGTGCGAGCACTGCGATGCTCCGCATTGCGTTTCAAACAGTAGCAACGCTTTGACGGTTTTAGGTAAGTGCATGTTGAAAAGAGCTAGCGATGGAAGCGCATTTTTGAAACAGGACGCGTTAGATGCTTTGAGACTTCTTCGCGAACGAATCGGTCCGAATGCATTTCTGAAAATTATACTCGCGCAGCCGTCCAATGTCAATCCGAGAGTGCGACGGACGATGGCTTTGTGTTTGAGCGAGGTGAGCGGAAAAGAAAAGAAACTAGACAGACAAACTATCGAGCGAGTTTTATTAGTGAAAGATGTAATGGTCAAAGATGGTGACGCTGAAACGCGAGCGTACGCGAGGAAAATCTTTTCATCGTCCGGAAAGAATGTTTGATTGAAATGTAATTCGTGTATTATTATTAAACCACGCACAAACTCCCTCATCATCTCGTATATACGAAGTCGATTTGCTCTCTCTCCCTCTCTCACACGCGCCGTGTGTGTGTGTGTGTGTGTGTGTATGTGTGCTATACTGTCTCCCCTTACTTTTGCTTCTCTATGACCAAAAATTCTCTCGCTCTAATCATCGCTCTTCCCCGCCGCGTTGTCGTCCGTTCTGTATTGTTCCTTCCACTTGTCCCCTTTGTTCAACTTCGGCGCTCCTTTGTCCACCTCCGTGCTCGACAAGTTCAACGTCGATCCCAACGCGTTGTCGTCAAACTTCGTCACGTCCACGTCGTAATTTTCCACGGTCATGTTATCCTTTAACGTTTGCGTGACTGGTTGCGCTAACAAAGACTCTCTCCCCTTGGAATCGGCATCCGCTTCGTCACTCTTCGACTTGGCGTTCGCCATACCAATCGCGCTCGCCGCCAACTCTGCGCGTAACTTCTCTCTCGCCGCTTTCTCTTCCGGCGTTTCTTTCGCCAACTCTTCCTCTCTCTTCTTCAAATCGGCCATTTGTTCGGCCAACGGCGAGTTCGGGTCGACTTTCCCGGAAATGTTCGCCACGCGTTCCGTCGCGTTCTTCCCTCTCGAGTCTTCGCCGTATTTTTCGTACGTTCTCTCCTTGGTCAACATCTCGAGCATTTTCGCCGGTTCATACGAGCCTTCGTTGAAAATATCCGCCAATCTTGGGTACAACGAGCCAAACCCGAGCGGCAACACCAACCACGAGACGCCTTCCAAAGCGCCCAAAAAGGTCCCCGGCAACCCGTGCCCGGTGAAGGTTTTCGAGAGCAACGACAAGCCGACGACTGGCACCGTCGCCGCGGAAACGATCGGCGGAATCTTGTTCGTGATCTCGTCGTACTTTTTCTTGAGCTCGTCCGCGTCAAAGTCCGCCGCTCGAACTTTCACCGCCGAACGTTGTTGTCCTCGTCTCGGTACTAAAAACTTATTCGATCGCAATTTGGATCCCGAAACGGAAGATTGTTGTTTCGCCGAAACCAGCTTTGCGGAATAAGTATTGGTCATCATCATCATCGCAGACATCAAAATCAGGTAAATGCGTTACGAACAAAAACGAGTGCAGTGCGTGTCGTCGTCGTTTTGTGAGAGAATACAATAATAAACTCTTCGTCGTGTTCAGTGAAGCGTGATGATGGTTTTTTCTTCCACAGATGCTCGTAGTTTTATCCATCAACGACCCAAAAGAAAGATTTTTTTTTCCACGCAAGAGAGCGGCCAATTAAATTCTCTCTTTCCAAGAAGGAGTTTTCACGCGAGAAAGAACAAAAGAAGAAGGGAAACTCTTTATTAAAAACGAGTCAGAGGATGTGATGATGAAGTTTTATTAAAGGAGGAGGAGAAGCTTTACTACGCGAACCTAACAAAGAAAGAATCGGGGTTGGACGACGACGACGAAGATATGTCGGAGGAGGAAGTGAAAGACGGGGAGAAGGAGGAGAGGAAGAAGCACAAGAAGCGAATGAAGAAGAAGGAAGGTGATGATGATGATGCGACGGGTCATCAACGACATCATCATCCCGAGCACGTGAAGAAGAATTATTTCCTCCTCGGAAACGCGCTGGATGAAACATTCGAAGAGGACGTGCGGGGGTGGCAGAACCAAAACCACCAAAGCAAAGACGATGAGAGCGGGAAATTGTGCGCGAGGGATTTTGTGCGCGAACTGTTCGCGGGGCCTTGTACAGATAAAAAAATGGTCGAGGTGCAACTGTCTGACGTGAAGAAGAACAACACCGCGGTATCTTTTTCGGGGTCGACGTACGACCGAAAGTCGACGTTGATGGACATCGACGATTTCCTGCGTCACCGTGTACCACCCGAAAACGGCGAGGGTGTGAACTTTTTGGGAGAAGGGCAACACTCGTTGTATCTCGCGCAGGAAGACGTGCCCGAGGCGATGGCGAAACATTTAGATTCGTTTAAACCGTACGCCGAAGGTCTCGCGCGATACGCATATAAGAGATTGAACGTAAGACGCAGTGCGAACATCCAAAGACGCGTGTGGATGAACCATGAACGCGTGGAAACGACGCCGCACTACGACGATTACGATAACGTGCTATTCGTGTGGACGGGGAGGAAGACTGTACATTTGAAAGCGTTTCGTGGGGATGGATTTCATTTTTGCGTTGCGAATACCGAGGTCGCGAACCACGCCCATCCGGAAGCTTTACCAGATCCTGAGAGTTACGAGTATACGTTTGTTGTGAATGCTGGGGAAGCGGTTTTTATTCCGATGGGATGGATTCACCGAGTCGAATCGGATGAAGGAACGATTGCTATCGCGCACGAAATACAAGACGCTCTGAGTTTAGAGTTTATAAATGCGACGAAGTCGCGTTTGGGTTGGGATGAAAGCTTATACCTGGTGCGAAGAAAAATTGAAGGCAAAATCGACTCGAAGTTTACTTCGCTCGTAGCTGAGTTGATAGATTCAAAGAACGAAGAGATTAAAACGAGAGCGAAGATTACTCTCGAAATCGTCGCGTACATCAAGCAAAAGAGTAAATGCGAGGAAGGAAAAGAGGTCGAGTTTGAAATTAATAATCCCGAACAGCTCATGGAGAACGTTTCGCAAGCTTGCGCTACACTAGTAGACGGAGAAAAAGAAGAAGGAATAGACGAAATCCCAAAGTATCGAAAAGATGTGCTCGCAATGCACCCGTTGCAAGCCAAACTGCACACGTTGCAACTCTCGTTACTCAAAGACTATCTAGGCGAGAGTAAGTTTGAAAAGTGGATCGGCGACTGCTCTCTCAAATACGCCGAGTCGCGCGGTCCAGAGTGGAAACGCGAGGACACGTGCAAGTCCATCTTGTGCGAAAAGGTGTACGAATACGATTTCCATCAAGCGTGCGAAGCCGTCGTGGAACTTGCCGCCAGGCGTCGGAGTAAAAACAAAGAGCACGACGTTAAAAAAGAAGTCGACGACTGCCCGGGGTCGTCGTCGTCGTCCGTCGTGGAGGAATACAAGTCGTTGAGCTGGGATTATAAGCTCATCGGCGGATGGCCGAGGGGTAGCATCAGGAAGCCGTTCGATCCGCACGTCGCCGCGTTTGGTCTCGTTTAGTTGATTAATAGTAGTAGTTTAGAGCTTTGTAAAATATTTTATACGTTGTGAGAACCATCATCGGGCTGTGAGAACGATCGATGGAACGCCCGATGAACGCGTGCGTTGCTTTCGTATCTTCACTTTAACTCGCGTATTACAACTGAACTTTTAAAATGTCATCATCGCTTTTGGTCGCCGCACCAACCTTACGCACGAAAGCATCTTCGCCTGAAAAAAGGAACAACAAAGAAGCTGCTCGTTTCTTTTCATCGTCTGCTTTTTCGAGGAACGAGAAGCGTCGGTTGAGGACGTCTCTGTTATGCGCGTCGTCGTCGTCATCTGCCAACGACGAAACGTTGTCGTCCAAATCCTCCTCTGCTCTTCCTCCTACTCCGGGAACCTCCATGGACGCGTTAGATGCGGTCATGATGAGCCCCGAGACAGAGACCACGACGAAAACGACGAAACCGACGAAACCGGATACAAACCGAACAACGTTCTCTGAGGACGTCCTCGCTGTCTGCTCGAAAGGCTATGATTTCGCGTTGCAATCGCTCGATAAAAAGTTAGACTTGGCCATAAAGCTCGATCCGGCGACGGGCGAGTTACTCTCGGACGACAACGAACAGTCGGTAAATTTGAGACAACAAAAAGGATTAGAGGAGGAGAAGTTTGCGATCGACGTGCTGGAGTGTTTAGCGTCTTTTTCTTCTTCGTCTTCTTCTAATGGTGGCGAGGAGAACAAACGCGTTCGAGCGTTTGCGAGAGGACAACAAGTGCCGAAACGCTCGTACGCGTTGGCGGAGTTAAAGTTGAACGATATCGATCCTTCCAAGTTGTTAGCGCCGACGGAGAACACGATTACTGAGATTAAGAAGAAATTGGGCGTCGCGGTTGGAGCGTTGGTCATTGTTGGTGCGATTGTGACGAGTGGGGAAGACGTGGGCGCGGCGCCGTTTCAGGCCATCAAGACGTTTGTGTTTTTGAGTTTTTTATTAGCGTACGACGCGGTGGCGTTAAACGCGGGGGCGCAGAATTTGGTTTTGGATTTCGTCGCCAATTTGACGTCGGAGGAGTACAAGACTCGATTGAGAAGACACGAGGCTGGGCATTTCTTGGTCGCGTATTTAACCGGCGTGTTGCCGAAAGGGTACACGTTGAGTTCGCTGGACGCGTTTAAACGGTTTGGACGATTGAACGTTCAAGCGGGGACGTTGTTTTGCGACGGACAGTTTCAAAACGAAGTGAAGAGAGGGAAGATTACGAGCACGTCGGTTGGGAGATTTGCGTGCGTAGCTTTAGCTGGAGTGTGCGCGGAATACGCGAAGTATGGCAACTCGGAAGGCGGCGCGGCGGATATTCAGCAGTTGGATCAACTGTTCAACGCGTTACAGTTTTCGCAAAGGAAATCGGACGACGAAGTCAGATGGGCGACGTTGAATACGATGGCAATCGTGAGGAGACACGAAGGTTTAGTGGACGAGTTGGCGAGAATGATGGGAACCGGAGAGAGCACGGCGAAGTTGATTTCAATCATAGAAGCGCGTTTAGCAAACGTAGCAGAAAAAGACATTTAGTCGAGTATATAATTTATTTGAGTCGCTTGCATGCTAAAAAGAATGTTTATTTACACGTCGTTTTTGTGTATGTACCAATGCATGTGTGCACCTAGGTACGTGTGCTAATCTCTCACGGCTTTCGCGCTTTCCAGAACAAGTAGTCCTTCTCTCGTAAAATCGTCACGTCCGAGAACCCGATTGATTGTAACTGGTCCCGTAAATCCGCCGAGTTCCAAAATCGTAACCCGTTCGTCCCAGGTCTGCTCGTAGATAAGTCTCTCGATAACGTGCTCAACAATCTGTTCTGGTCGTCGTCCAAAAATGGCACGTTTGGCGTCGCAAACGTCGTTCCCGTGAATATTCTCCCTGGTTTCAACACGCGGAAGATTTCAGCGCACGCGCTCTGGACGTCTGGCCAGCAATGAATCGCCGCCGAGGCAGAGACACCACCAATGCTATCGTTCGCAAACGGCAATCGTCCAACATCCGCTCTCACGAATGCAATCTTATCCGCCGGTACGCTCGTATCTTTTTGTGCGCGCTCCATCGCTTCTTTTATCATACTCTCGCTAAAATCCAAAGCGACGATGCCGTCGTACTTGCCGCTCCTCGCAAACTCTCTCGTGAACAACCCTGAGCCACAGGAGCAGTCAATAATCACATCACCAACTGCATCTTCACCGAGTGCCTCCATCGCATTTTCCTTCTCGACTTCTACACCCGGAAACCCGCTTCTCTTAAAATTATCTCTCCACCCTCTCTCGTACGCGAACGAGACCAACGGACTCTCAAACAACGCCTCGCCCGGTAAGTTCGATGTCGGTATTAAACGTTTAAACGGTTCCGGACTTACGTCCCTGATCAACTTATCCAACGAAGGCACGTCGTTCTTCGCGACCAGATCGAAGTACCCGTCTTCGTTCATCGGATACTTTCGTCGGTCTTTCTCCGTTTCTAAACGCTCGAACGTTATGGGAGATGCCAACCGGTATTTTTCGTATGGGCTTTTCACCCCCGCGTTAATGTTATTGTTCGTGGTGGTGGCCTCCTCCTCCTTTGAATCCGTAAACTCCGCCGGGATGGTCGTGTTCATCGTCGCGTCTTCTTCACCGCTTTTGTCATCGTCGCCGCCGCCGTCGGTGGTATTCGTATCCGAGGACGCTTTCGGAGCGTGACGTAAGCTTTTTTTCCCGGGAACATGTGGACGAGCGCGTGATGAGAACTTCACGGCCACGGAGAAAGAAGAAGAAGAAGAAGAAGAAGAGACAGAGCGCGGCGACATTTTCTTTGTCGTCGTCGTCGTCGTCATCGCGCTCGGGGAGAAGGACATCATGAAATCTTCTCGCGCGCTGTTTGATGTGGCGAATGTGCAAATTTGGGTGCCGAGTTTTGAAGGAAGTGGAGGGACCTTTACTACGTTTGATGACGCTAATACGGGGGTACCTCTCTTCGAATTAAATGTTTCTCTCTCTCTCTCTCTCTATTAATACAAAACTCTCTCGTTCTCTCTTCTTCTTCTTCTTCGAAAATTCTCTCTCTCTCTCTCTCTCGGCTATTAAGTAGTATAAATTTATATTCTCGGAATAGTGCGCAGAGCGTAAATCTCTCTCTCTCTCAAATCGTTTCGAATCGTTTACGCGATGCTCTTCTCGTACGCCGCGGCGTCCATCAACGAACCCGGCACGTCGGAAACCTTGACCTTCATCAACCACCCGCCTTCAAACGGCGAGTCGTTCACCGTACCCGGCGAATCGTTCAACGCTTCGTTGATTTCGATGACGGTGCCGGAAATCGGCGAGTACACGTCCGAAGCCGCCTTTACGGATTCGACGACGCCGAAAGACTTGGTCGCTTCCATCGCGGAGCCAACTTCTGGGAGTTCCACGTAGACGATGTCGCCTAATTCCGCTTGCGCGTGGTCGGTGATCCCAACCGTGGCGACGTCGCCGTCAATCTTCGCCCTGTGATTTGAAAGAAAAAGAAAGAAAATATATATTAGACACGTGTTCCAAGAACGAAAAAAAAAATCCTTCGCCCCCTTGGCAGCAAAAGAGGATGAGAGTTTTTTTGAACCAAAAACTCTCTCTTGGACGAATAATCCATCCATCTCTTTTGGGTCATCCACCATCATCACGACGATGAAACAAGTGAACTTTGCGCGCGTTCTCACTTTTCTTTCTCTCTCTCTCTTTCTGCGTCCAAACTCATCTCCTTCATTCTCGTTTACGCGATATGTATACGAAATATATACTTTAAACAGGGATAAAACCCAGAAGAGAGAGAAAGAAAACAAAAAAATGTGTTCCCGAACAACACAAAAGGAGGGTGAAACCAAAGCGAAAGTTCACCCAAAACAGATTTGAGAACGAGTTTCTATGCACGTACCACTCGTGCGAGCTCGCGTATTTCAACCCCTCGATGACGGTGCTGTACATTTGAACACCGCCGGCCCGGCTTAATAAAGGCGCGAACGCGGTCGTTTTGGAGGTGAACCGTTTCAAGGTTTGTCTGAGTGCCATGATGATGGTGTTTGCGCGTGTGAAGTGTGAGGACCGGTGTTCCTCCTCTCTCGCGCTTCCTCTCTCTCTCGAGGGAATGGATTGTTTTTTTGGGTGTTTTTTCGGTCGCTCGCGAGAGAACACGTCGCTCTTGTGTTTGTTGATCTTTTTTTTGGATTTCTTCAAACAAAAAATATGGAAGAGTTTTGTGTGTTTCTGCCCCCTCTTCCTCCTTTTTCTCCTCTGCTCTCGCTCTCGCTCTCTTTCGAGAGGATGAAAAAAGCACAACTCTTTGACGCTTTATTCATATATTTCCTCATCTGTGAAACACACACACACACACACACACAACGCGTGGTAGTATTCGCTATTTATTACACAGTAGTAAAAGAATAAAACGGTATTATTGAGAGAAGAGAGGATGGTGGCAGCAGGAGCAGCCAGCGCCGAATCATCGGGGGCGATTGAGAACAACAACAACATTAATAACGATTCGTTGTATTCGGAAAAGCAACCCTATTACCAATCGCGCATCCAATTGTTCGAGAAGTA
>Ga0209090_10001182_pt1 | contig 16707 bp, 16 predicted proteins | sample ArcticOcean_MG_C_9_FD_187432 | JGI IMG/M metagenome (GOLD analysis project Ga0209090, IMG submission 187432) | Marine microbial communities from western Arctic Ocean - ArcticOcean_MG_CB2_152 (SPAdes) (version 2) | ecosystem: Environmental > Aquatic > Marine > Oceanic | place: Arctic Ocean... | reverse complement strand
AACCCTAATTATTGCATTCTCAGCAGATTCTCTCCATACATTAGCTTGGGAGTGATCAGGATATAGAAGCAACAGGCTTCTTAGTAGTTCGACTACCACCGCGGTAGCACCAGGTACCGCAGAATCAGAAACTGATCTCTGCCTAACAGGAAGTTCTGTGTGGTCAGCACTGGTCATCCAGAAGCCACCATCTGGATCAGTGAATATTTTGAGCAACTGGCTTGTAATGTCGAGGCTACTTTCTAAGCATTGCTTGTCATCCCAGCGTATTCCCCAGCGTAGAAGACCGAGTGCAGCCCATGCATAATCATCTAGAAAACCTGCACCACCTAGATTTTCTCCTCTTCGTGTACGAAGAACTTCCTTACGTGATAATAATTCCTTACAAATATGTAGACCAATGCTCTTCGCATCACTTTCTGGTAAATCTGCACAGGCGACTAGCAGCATACCATTCCACGCGGTAAGCACCTTGTCATCTGTGCCAGGACGGGAACGTTCAGAGCGAATCTCAAGAAGGTGGGTACGGAGGTGTTCATCATTATCTAACCCGCTAACCTCATGCAGCGACAATACGCTGCGATCACTGTTCTCGAAGTTCCCCTGCTTGGTAATTCCGAAACGTTCGCAGGCAACAGCATCCTCAGCCTGTTCAGGGGTCCACAAGTAGAATTCTCCCTCCTCAGATTTACCGTCCCCTCCGACGGAGTCAGCGTCTAGAGTCGACCATACACCTCCTAAGGGGTCTAGCATCTCTTTGCGAATCCATTCCAGTGTCAGTTCTATTACCCTGTCATTCTGGCTCCCTACACCGAGGCGTCGCGCCTTCTCGTGAACTGCCAGCATCAAGGCGTTGTCGTAGAGCATTTTCTCGAAGTGCGGTACTGTCCATTCAGCATCTACACAATACCTATGCCACCCACCTGCAAGATGGTCGAATAGACCACGTGTTGCCATAGTGTCTAACGAATGAGCTACGATGCCCTTTTCTCCTGCACGTAGCAAGCCTTCCATCTCCATCGGATGTGGAAATTTCGGAGCACGCCCTATTCCTCCGTTGACGGGATCATAGACTCTCTTGGAATGTCTCAAACCAGCCAACATGGATTCCTTGACTAAGTTATCAATATTTTTTGATGAACCACTCCCTATCGATGACCTCTGGATTTGGTCTGTAATCTGATTTGAGGATTTAATGACCTCCTCTCGTTTCTCCTTCCATGCCTGCACAACACTCTCAATGAGTTGCCCCCAGGATGGTTTGTTGTAGCGGTTTACGGGAGGGAAGTAGGTTCCAGCGAAGAACGGTTTGAGTGTATTCGGGTCGACAAATACATTCAGCGGCCAGCCACCACCACCTGAGTAAATCTGGCACGCTGCCATGTACAATGCATCAACATCCGGACTCTCCTCTCGATCTACCTTGATGCAGATAAGTGATTCATTCATCTGTTTAGCCATATGCTCATCATTGAATGATTCATGTTCCATCACATGACACCAATGACAGGCGGCGTACCCGATGGATACGAGCAGGGGTCGATCTAGTTTCTTGGCCAATTCGATGGCTTTCTCATCCCATGGTTGCCAATATACAGGATTAGAGGAATGCTGGAGCAGATATGGAGAGGTACATCCGCCAAGTCGGTTCGTAATCTCATCTGCCATGGTGCTCCATCGAGTTTAGGCACATGAACCTAATGAATTAAAAAATATAACATATCTTTGGGCTAGTACCTAAAAATTTAGATTTTAAAAACTGAATATTCCAAAATCAGGTCCACCATTCATCATCTTCTGTTTCCAAGGATTTTAGAGCATTGGAGATAATTTCAATCATAGCCAGATGGTTGTGATCCATATTTATTGATTCTTGAAGAATTAATTCTTCACCTAAAAATTCCCTGATGTGGAAGTACCAATCATCTCCAGAATCATCACTCCTAAACTCTAAGTATCGTCCCATTTCCTTAGAATCTTCAAGATAAAGTATAGCAATTTCATCAATTTCACCTATATTCTCTAATATGTCATTCATGGTTCTAACTTCAATTGTCCCATCTTGTCCATCGAATCGAACATTCAGAATGCGAGACCCCCCCTCCAATTTGGTCTGAGCATCTAACACCGCAGACGTCATGAGGGCCTCATCCATATCCAGTGAATCGGAGTTTTTCTTAATCCACACAGACCTTGCCATGGATTGAAGCTCCATCGCCTCTGGATCAGAGTTCCAGCCACCCTGACCGTCACCAGCAGCAGCGTCGTAAACCAGTTTGTACCTCTTGTGGGAGTGTTCTGGGAGAGTCTTCTCGAAGGAAATTGCGGTGAAAAGGGCGGAGAGTGGGAGTATTAGGCATGTAAATGCGCAGAGGAGATTCAACAGACTATCGCTGATATAAGCGACGTTTACGATGGTGAATATCAAAAATATTGTTGGTCCGACTATGACCCATATCCTAGGTGCCCTGTTGAAAGCAAGGAATGAGATGTTCAACATCATATCATGTATACTTGGCACTGATTCGAACCATTCTTTGAAGTGATTGTATAATGTCCAGTTTGTTCTTGCATCAATCGCTTTTTGTTTATTTGTCGATGATTGGAGCAGATAAGAAATTTTGAACATTATGATTGATTCAATGAATAGTATGGCCAGCAAAACAAAAATCGAAAGTACTAACAACACTTCAATCAAAACTCCAGACCAACCTTTGATCATCAAAGATTCATTGGGTTCATCAGGGTCTACAAATATGGAGAATATCATACCAGTAGGATATTCATCGGCATGTCCAGAATTCATTACAGAGAGGAATGTATACCGATTTCCAGAATACGTGTTTTCATCGAATTCATAGATATATTCAACATGGGTCCAATAAGTTGTGCTACAATTTCCTTCAGCATCACAAGAAGTTTCCTCGCGTTCTTCAGCAAAATCCACTGTCGCGTCAGTCTTAACCCAATCATTACTCTGAATCTGGTCTACAATGGGGGAGATTGAGAGGCCAACAATAAGTAGAATAAACAGAAAAAATGGAACAAAGATAATTGTTGACCATCTTTTAATTTCTCGAATACCTATGTAAGGAGATGTTTTTTTTGAAATTTTCATCCATATAATGATTATGGGAATAACTAGAAAAATGATGCTAAATACAATAATAGCTGGTGCTGCTAACCATTCATTATCCAAAATATAATTAGTTAGACTCTCCTGAATCATAAATCCTCTACTGAAGTTATGATTATTAATATTTACACGACACTATGTTGTACTTCAGAGAATAGTACTGAAAAAAATCACAACTAAAATTTGCAAATAAATCTCCTAAGAAACATGTAAAATTAGTAGTGAAAAGTATTTAAAGAACCTAATTAGCGAGCCGCGAATTGTGCTCCTAACATCGAAGGTCGCCCTGCGGCCATTATTTGGTTGGGCAGCGAATCAACCATTGGTTTTGAGCTTCCTATATTTGTTTACAGATGACCCCATGTTCTACTATCAAGGCGTGGCATTGCCACTTGCTCTTTGCTCCATATTTTGGTTGATTCCGTTCTATCAGTGGTATGAAGAACATATAGATCAAAGCATCTCTCCAAAATATTGACTCAGTCGTAGCCAATAGTATCTTTTACTATCAAGATTCGCATAGTATATGAATCGGAGATTTAGCGCGTTGATGCTATCTTTAATCATAATCTCTATGACTCTGAGTGGATGTATTTCTTCTGTGGAAACAGAAGATCAGGAAAAAGTTGTTTCGAATCCGGAAGAACCGGAATATTTCGAAGAAGGTGATTATACCTGTATTATGCATGATGATATAGACAGATAAGTTCATGTTTAGCTCAGGATTACACTGTTCAGGATTGCGAAATAATGTGTGATTGAGCCTGCGAGAACAAATAGATGCCATATTGCATGATTGAATGGGAAATTATCAGCGCGATAGAATAGTACGCCGATTGTGTAGAATACGCCACCAAGTAAAATCAAATTTATCCCTTCCCATCCTAGAGAATCAAAAAGTGGTTTAATGGCAATAACTGCTAACCAGCCCATAATTACATAAGGAGTTGCTGAGACATATTCCGGAACATTTCGATTCCACAATCTCGCAAAGATTCCAATAATTGCACAGCCCCAAATCAAAACAAAGAACGTCCAACCGATCCATCCATCCATCGCTACCAGCACGAATGGAGTATACGAACCCGCAATCATCAGGTAAATACCGATATGATCTGCGATTCTCATACGATGTTTCATTTCGAGATTACTCACCGCATGATACAAAGTTGAGCAGATATAACAGGTGATCATGCACAAGCCGAATATGATACTCGAACTTATCTTCCACAAATCTCCAGTTAGATTGGCTTCAACAGCTAGAAAGTAGAACCCAAGAGTAGCGAGTAGAGCTCCAAAACCATGGGTGATTGCATTGGCTACCTCTTCGGATTCGCTGTAGGGCGCAATATGCAACCGTGAGACATCCTCCATCTGACAACACTTCCACCTAGTCCTGTACCTCAACCTTCATGAAGACTAGGTGAAGTTGCTAACACCTAGTGAACTCAATGTTGGCCAATAACTAAATGCTAAGATATTAACAAAAAAATATGATCCATAGATTTAGTGCATTAGCACTTTCTTTAATCTTAGTCTCAATGACGCTAAGTGGTTGTATTTCATCAGATGAAAATTCAGAGAAGAAATATATTGATGATGATTCAGAATTGAATCTATTAGAGGCTGATTTCTGTGGAGATTTAGATGGAGATGGTGAACTAGATTGCCCTCTAAGCGGCTATATCCCTGATACTACCCCATGGTGGTGTAACTCTTCAGGAATCGGTGGCCACCATGTCGACCCTGCTTATGATGGCATGAATAAAGCCCCTTTATCGAATGATGATTGTGAAACTCTTACTGAAGAATTTCAAGATGCAATTGAGTGGGCATCCCAATGGCCAACTCTTGGTGACGCAGAGAATTCGGGATTTCATATGTTAGTTGGCTACACTGAAGGAATGGGTACACACCACGCTCGTTTAGGAAATTTCAGTATGTCTGATGAACAATTTGATACAAATGCACCAGAGTTTATTGGGACCACTCTTGATACCGAATTTGATCACTCTAAACCAGAGTTCTTGATGTATTCAGGCGAATCTCAAGATTCTGAGTTAGTTGGCTTTGCATGGTACGTTCAGGCACCTAGCGATACTCCACCTGCAGGTTTCACCGGTGATAATGACTGGTGGCATAGACACGATTCACTTTGCTTCAAAATAGATTTAATCCTCGTATTAGGTGAAAATATAGAGGAGGAGGAATGCTCCGACAGGGGTGGAGAAAATGTATTACTAGATGATTTTTGGATGTCTCATGCTTGGGTAATTAGGCCCTGGCTTACTCACGAAGATGTATTCACTAATCACCATCCATGCCTAGCCGAAGAGGGAGCTATCGAAGATACTGAAGATGAATGCTGGGGAGAAAGCATGGGTCATGTAGGCCATGATATAGAATAGTTAAACTTTCGAATAATTGAGTAAAGTGCGGGAGAATTTGCAACCATGACATTTTTAAACATCGATAGAGAGAGCAAAACATGTCTATTATAACAGCATACAATGAAGCCTGGAAAACTGGAAACTTAGAACTACTTGGTGAATTAATTCACGAGGATTTTGTTTTTAATCCTCATGTAGGTGGCGTAACAATGAGTAAATCAGATATGATGGGATTCGCTGGTAATGATTCAGTTCGCTCTGAAAATGACAGAGTTCTGTTCGAAAATGACGATGTCGGTATGGCTCACTCTGTAATTCATTTTGCAAATGGATCTACTTCTGAAGCAGTATTATCTTTCATTCGATTCAAGGATGGTAAAATCATATCCATGGAAACTGGTGCAACTCCTCTTTCTGATGATTACAATCTTGTTGGTAGTGAATAAAAATAACTAATGTACATTATTGACTGTCGTTTGCGATGATTCTATTTACAGCCGCAGACAATACAATTACCATCATCATCTGTATTTGACATGTTAAGGGGTTAACATAGTTATTTTCAATCATTTGTTTTCCTATAAAACATACCAACTGAATTTGGAGCAGTTAGCTCAAATCCCCAATTTTCATAAAATCCATTGACATCTGCTAATAGGTTAATATAAGCATTTTCTTCAGCATTTTCTTCAATATAATTCATCATATCGTCCATAATCATTGTACCAGCACCTTTGTTCTGCCATTCACTTTTTACAGCCATATCGCATATTTGGAAAACAGTACCTCCATCTCCGATAATTCTTCCCATACCAATTATTTCATTGGTTTTTTTAATCTTAATTACTACAGAATAGATTTCATTACCTAGGCCTTTTTGCGCACCTTTCAGTGATCTTTTAGCCATGCCTGCTGAGGATCTTAGGGACATATAATCTTTAGGAGAAAGAATAGATTTTTCTAATAAAAACATATTTGATCATCATCTAGATATTAGCAGCAACTTTCATCGATGCTATCTTGAGCACAGAAGCAAGTTTTTGCTGGTTTAATATCAGCACGAGAACTGCGTTCATTGAACAAAGCAGTCACTTCAGCGAGTTCTTCAGGTGCATCACCACGATCTTCTAGACAGAGTTTGAGACCCAATAATCCCCACATATTATCTTTCCATAGTTCGATGTCAGCTCGGTAAACTGCTTCTGCTTCTTCGATTTGTCCTTGTTCATGAAGAAGTGCACCGAGAATATGACGTACGGGTTGCATTTGCCCCCAAGGTTCGTTATATGCAAGATTAAGTGAAAGATCTACTCCACGGCGTAGATGATCAAATGCTACATTAAAGTCAGAAGCATTTCCACTTTCCTTTGCTAGGAACTGTCTGCGGTATTCGATCTCACCATCAAGTATAGCATCATTTACCAAAAGAATACAAGGTCCATCACTTGGATCTTGATACATCAAATTATTGTGAAGTACTCGTCCAGCAAGAGCAGGATTTTTTATTGCTTCCTTGAATAAAACTTGTTCTGCTTCTGCTTCTGGCACCATGCCCTTAGATGCATAAGCAACTCCTCTAGCATAATGTTGTGTTGCAATTGCTGCTGGGAATACTGCTGCATCTGTATGAAGAGGTTCATTTAGAATTTCATCCCACTTACCGAATCTAATCATAACATGCCAAGGCATTGTAACATATGACTCGAGGAAGATGGCTCCCATTGGGATTATTCCTGCTAACATGAATTGTACACCAGATTCAGCATCTCCTGCTGGAAGAGTACTAACCGCTTTACGTGCATACTTTAGTGCAGTTTCGTATTGACCCTCGAACATAGCACACCAAACCACGAAGTGGTGATTGTGCATTCTGTAAAACTTATAGAATTGAGATTCATTACCAGTAATTTCAACATAACGATCATCTGCGTCTACGGCTGCAATATTGCAATCCATAGCTTCTTTCCACTGTCCTACCCAAGCATCGATATGTGATGGCATATGAACTAAATGGCCTAATCCTGGCATTAGAGTGCGTAGTACATCAGCCTGAGGTAAAGCTCTCTCTGGGAATGGTGAAAGTTCCAAAGCATGACAATACAAATGACAAAGTGCTACATGAGTCTTTGCTTCTTCACTACTTTCGAAAGCATCCTCTAGAATCTTAACCAAAAGTAAAGTATTATCATCAGCAGGAGTAATTTCTCCAGTTGTTGTATTCTTATCCCATAATTGCCATGCTTTTAGATTCATGAGCGCTTCTACATAAATTGCAGTAACATCCAAGTTCCCACTATATTTCACGTAAAGAGGCGCCATAGCATGAGCAAATGCAACATTTAATTCTGGGCTATTTCCCATATTAAGGACGGCTGGGTCTGCTGCGTCACGTGCTTCTGCAGAATGGCGCTCTGCTAGTGCATCAATGAGATCTTTTTCTAGTTCTGAACATCCATCTTTGAGAGTGATTGCTGTTTGAATAGAATCATGGCCGGAACCCAGACCAGGTGCCCAGTTGTAATTTGAAGAAACACAATATGCAATTCCCCACCATGCCATAGCGCAAGTTGGATCTAGTTCAGCACATTTACTGAAACATGCAATCGCTTCTTCATGATTGTAATTTAGCATATGCCCAAAGGCGCGAACATACATCTCCCTAGCTTCATCATTAGCGCAAGTTATCGTTGTAGCAAAAAAGTAATTTGCTGGTTTTCCAAAATCATATTCTGTTGGTGAAAGTGACATAAATTGTATGGGAGGGCAGTCCATGTATAACTGCCTCGGAACAACAAACTCAAATATCCCTATTAAGCTAATCTTCGAGCACAATCTTCGATACTTTCATTATCTGCCACTAAACTACGAATATACTTTGGAACTACATGATTTGAAAGTTCCAAATCTATAAGATCACCAACCCATTCTAAGTCAGTTGTTAGTGAATCAGAGTCTACCTTATCTTCGTGAACTGACCAGACTGAGCATCCTGAATCATCAGTATCCTGCACTTGGAGAAACCACGGTATAGGTGATATTGAACGAATTAAATTATTTCTTTCCGAAAATCTAACAATACAATCATCGTAAACTGTTTGCCATCCAGCATCATTTAACCAAGAAATTGCGATTTCATCCTCTGCACCGGGTTGGAACCAAACTAATGGAGGATTTTCGAAGTCTCTATGAAGTAAATTTCTGACAACAGCTTGGGCACGCTCAGGAGCAAGAAACAGAACCACAACATCTAGTTCCACACCGTCCTCTATTCCTGACCTAATAGGTACGCCTGAGATAGTTGCTCCAGCATCTCGTGGATGAATTGGAACTACTCGCCAACCTCTTTGAGATAACTCTCCTACCGCTGTATGTGCAGTTCGTTCCTTATTTAGCCCTGCTCCAAGAATATGTATACTTCGAGAATTTAATAATCTAGACTCGAGAGTGACTTCAGTGGCGATCTTCACACCACAACCCAAGAACTATTCTTTGAATAAATTTAGGGCATTTGATTTCTAACAAAACGAATTAGTTTGACGAACACCACTTACGATAACAATGTTCACACTATTACAGCGGTTACCATTCATCATCCATAAATTAATGTTCAATGATTGAACGATTAATTTTGGATTCATTAAACTGTATATCTTAAATCTAAAAAAAGATTGAAGATTAGTTTTCAAGCCATTCTTCAATTTCTTTAGTAGCTAGAATTAAAGTTGGAGCCCAAAGACCCACAAATATTCCTAGCATCTCATCATCACCTATGAAGTAAAGATACAAAGATCCTACTACTGATGCCATACTTGCTATTAATCCAAATTTTGCTAATTGTCCACTCATTATTGTTCACCTTATTCACCGATATGAATGTCTGACTAATAGTATTATGTTTATTATTGACTCTCAATAAATAGATTATTAGTATCAAATTATAGTTGTCAAGTAGAATTTAACTGATAATTCAAGTATCTAAACTGGAGTTGTTGAGTAGACTACACCATCGCTCCACTGGACTAAAAGCCAATCATTCATCATAGAGTCGTTGTACTGCATATTAGTAGTTATGGAATTAGTAAAATCAGTAAATCTTAATTTAGAATTGTAAATTAAAGCAGAATCCATATTTGCTCCTAGAAAAGAAGTATCTTCCATCTTACAAAAATTGAATGTTGACGATATTAATTCAGAATATGCGAAACTGGTATCTTCTAAATTAACATTAGAGAAAAATGTATTATTTAATTCCGCCAAAATGAAATTTGAACCCTCTAAAGTCATATCAAAGAATTGAGTATTAGTTAGATTAGCATAATTAAGTAGTACATTTGTCATCTCTGTTTGTAGTAAATATTGGTTTGAAAGATCAGACCACGAAAGATCAGAACCGTCTAAATCTGAGCCTCGGAAGAAGGTTGTAGTTAAATCAGCATAACGCAAGTAAATATTGGTCATATCAGAATCGATTATTGAAGTACCTGATAAAACAGCAGCAGCATGACAGTATTGGCATTCATCATTCCACTCATTCTTCCAGAATCTAGAGTCACTCAAATCAGCGTTATCGATACTAGCCTGTGCAAATGAAGAGTTCCAAGCATCTACATCTGATAATATTGATTTGTCTAATAATGCACCTGAAAGATCTGTTCCAATAAGAGTTGCACCTCGAAGATTAATTCCAGTTAAATCCATTCCAGACAAATTCATTCCACTGAGATCAGCTCGAGGACAATTACCCCAAGGAACTAGTTGACAAGTTGTCGCACTAACAAGTTGTGCTTCTAATTGGATTATCCTATTCTGTAATAGATTAATCTCATTAGAAAAATGAGTTAAATTCAGTTCAATTGCATCTTGACCATTAGATCCTGATTCACCAGGTATCCCCTGTGGTCCTATTTCACCATCTATTCCATTTGTGCCATCTATTCCATTGGTACCATCTATTCCATTGGTACCATCTAAGCCAGATGGGCCTTGAGATCCTGTGATTCCATCTGAACCATCATTGCCATTTATTCCGTCTGTTGGTTCACTACTGAGGCATCCAGATAATGTGACAGTTACCATCATTATACAGATAATCAAAGTTTTGTTTCTTTCCATGACTCAGCGTAAATACCGAGGCTTATGAATGAATTGAAAAGAAACAAAGGATTCTTTTAATTAAGCGTCTTCATCTTTATCTTCAAGCCAACCTTTAGACTCTGAGTAATCACTCAAGGACTCAAGCCTCTTGAGGAATTTATTACCACCAGTTGATTCAGATGTCGATTTAACTAGCCAAATCCCACCAAATGAAAATTCCCAAAGACCAAACTTTTGGTGATGAAATCTCTTGGAAAAAGTATCAGCAAGGCTCATAATAAAGAATGAAACTCCGAAAATCGTTGCTACTACACTTGGTGCGTCAGCGGTACCTAATACTACAGGCAACCATACTAATATTAGGATTAAACCCGTTAAGTTCATAGGTATTTTCAAATTTTTCATAACATGGAATAAAAACATTGGAGTTTTCCCACGGGTATTGATATATTGTGTCGAAGTAACCCAATTACCAATTGTTTTTGTAGTCCATAATGGCATTAATACTAAATTTGAGATGCAAATGAGAATACAACCAACTAGGAGATATGTGAAGTCACCATCGTAAAATCCAATCGCAAGGACAATAGTGAGCAGCAAACCCCAGTTTACGATACTATCAATTAACCATAATCCTGTTGAACGAGCGCGACCAACTTCAGCGAAACCTTCGGGAATTGATTTTAAAACACGATCTTTTCGTACTCTAGCTGCCTTAGGTTCTTTAGACTTCTTAACTTTCTTAACTTTTGCAGGTTTTGCAACTTTTACAGATTTTGCAACTTTTGCTGCTTTAGGTGTAGGTATTGACTTAGCTACTTTAGCATCATATGCTGCAGCTTCTTTATCCATAGCAGACTTAGTCTGCACAGGTTCTTTCTCGATTGTTTTGATATTTCCAGCTTTCTCTAATAATCCCATAGATATCATTCTCCGTATAGTTCGCCCATCTTAGTAAAAATAGAAAAATCGGGGGAATTAATAAATTCGTTCACCTTATCATCAGGCAAATTGCCAAGAACATCATTAATCATATTGAAGAATTCGCCTTTTTCTTCATCATCAATTGATTCAGGATCAGAACCCACCTTTTCAAACAAAGCAAATGATTCAGATTGAATGAAACTATTTACGAATTCATCATCCATATTACCAAGAAGGTTATTCACAACATCGAAGAAATTAGAGAAATCATCATCACCAGCAACAGAACTTTCTCCATCCTCATCATCAATATAATCATCGCTTGGAGGTTTTATCAATTCCACAGTCGGTTTAATTTCCCTCATTTCTTGTTGTTGTTTTTTCCTTAGAACTATAATTTCTCTGTCTAATTCTGAACCAAAACGATTGGAAAATCTATCTAATAATGTCCCAACCTCACCAGTAGCTATACGATCGATGTGACCATACATACTCTGCCTATTACCCACTGAAAGATTAGGATCAGCTGCTTTTCTTTTCTCCCAGTGAGACTGGAAATCTGATGTTTGGGAGGATTCTTCAGTCTCAGTAGTATAATCGTTAAGGTCATTTGCACCCTCATCAATGTCATCATCTAATTCTACATCTAAAGATGGGGGCGGAGGTGGTGGTGGAAGGGGTAAAGAAATGCCCGGAGGCAATGGAGGTAGAGGCATTCCTTGGGGGTTATCTTGAGTGTTCTCGTCCTCGCCCATAGTACTCACTAACACTGTTCCGTACCCAATCACTCTTCAACATATTGTGATTAGGGGTTCAAAATATACTCTAATTGACAATTGAGCCCCAGCCTTTCAGAACTATGAAAGTAGCTAATGCTTCTGTGACTTCTAATCTATCTCCAGCATCGCCTTCAGCTCTTTTACCAGCCAATTCAACAGTCACATCATCTTTATTCAATAATATATTGAATTTTTTATCAGAAGAAAATACTATTGGTTCAGTTAACGGATCAAAAGCGTTAGATGAATCTGGATTCAAACGATGTAATGGCATCTCAGTGACCCTCAAACCACATTTGCCATGTAGACTCCCTATCCATCGAATTACTCTTTTGACATCTACTGTAACTGCTTCATCAGTCTCACCTGCTGAACCTAAAACTACTGAACTATCTCCTTTCACCATTTCCCAAAATATTGATGTGTTTTTTTCACCAAAAACTCTCAACTTATTATCACGAGATAGTCTACCTAAACGCTCTTCATCGGCCAATTCAGCAATTTCTTTGATTTTAGCACGAGAAGCCTTTTTAATTTTAGATTCGGGAGACTTTGCGCGTTTTTCCATAGCAGATTCTAATTCGTCAAGGTATAACTTATGGTCTGGACCTTTTTCATCAATTATTTTTAATTTATGAGTCACTGAACTTATTCCAGTATTAATTCTACTCTGCCAGCCAGATTCCGGTCCGGAAAGAGTTGTTTGGACACTAATTCCTTCACCACGGATATAATTCACTAATTGTCTACGAGCATTAGAGTCTAGATGTAATAGTGAAGGGTCACGAACATGAATGTGAAATCCTCGATGACCAGAGAATGAAGTTTGGACATACTTTTCTTTGAAACCAAATTCAGGTTCTAAGAATTCAGACCAAAGTGTCCAGGCTTGTTCTTGAATTTTGGAAATCATTGTAGGGAAATCATTGTCTGAAACACCAGGTAAATGATCCCCATCAAGATCGAATATTAAATCAGCACCTAACCATTGTTTATCCAACATTTTTCTTTCATTTGGTAACTTGTAGTATGCAGTACTATGGAAACATGAATGAGGTGATCTTTGTTTGAGATAATCAGAAAGACCTTTTTTATCCAAAAAACCTCTATGCCTATCTGGAGGATGAGAACCCCAAGGAATGAACATCCATTCACGATTTTTTAATCTAGGAGGGACAAATAAATCATTATGATTCAGAGATTTGTAATAGTCGCTAAAACGCAAAGCGAAACGGCTCCAACCCTCGACCATAACACAGGTAGTAAGCAGGTAGCCAATTAAGTTGAGGTTTGCTCATTCAAGATTTAATTCTGAAACGTATTTGTCATCTGTTGCTGAATCCGCTCCTGTAGCCTCAACATATGCTTCCCAACAAACAAATTTGTCATCTAACACCATTGCCTCTGCGAAAGTCATTGCTTTACCGGTAATTGCGCATATTGGACCCAACTGTCCAGTTGCTGTAGAGAGTGTTGATGCATCAGGCATGATTTGGCCGTGAAGAGGGACTCTATTCATCCTTACCATTCATCATACAGAGATACACACAGTTTTGTATTAGATTTCCACCGCGAAATCATGACAACAGCCCCAACGACCTATCAAGTCGGCCATTCGCCAGACCCAGATGATGCATTCATGTTCCATGCAATGACCACTGGAGCCATAGATACACAAGGTAGAGATTACCAACATGTACTCCTAGATATTGAAACATTGAACAAACATGCAATGAAAGGAACATATGAAATATCTGCTGTAAGTATACATTCATTCCCATTAATCGCTGAAAATTACCACCTAATGAACTGTGGTGCCTCAATGGGAGAGGGCTACGGACCTATGGTCATCTCAAACAGAGATATGACTGAAGAAGAGGCAAAAACAAAAACAATTGCAATACCCGGTTTAGGGACTAGTGCGTACCTATCTTTGCTTCTAGCATGGGGAGATGTGAAAGTAGAGGTTGTACCATTCGATGAGATTTTACCTAAAGTAGCCAGTGGAGAGTATGATGCTGGTGTAATTATACACGAAGGGCAGCTAACATGGAAATCAGAAGGTGTGAAATTAGTTCTAGACTTAGGGGTTTGGTGGAATGAAAAAACAGGTCTACCACTACCACTAGGAGGAAATGTAGTCAGAAAAGATCTAGGTATGGAACTTTGTAAAGGATTAACTGAAGATGTGAAAAATAGTATTGTTCATTCATTAGAAAACCCAGATAGCGCACTTGAATTCGCTAAGAAATGGGGTAGAGGAATAGATGATGAAACTAACAAAGAGTTTGTTGGAATGTATGTTAATGAACGTACTATAGATTACGGAAATGATGGAAGAGATGCAGTGAGGCTATTCCTGAAGGAAGGGCAAAAAATTGGAATGGTTGACAGCGAATTAGATGTTGACGGAATTAAATTCATAGGATCAGATGAATAAATAGCAAGGGCAAACAAAACATAAGTTAGCCCCTTCGATTCTGTTGACTTCGCCTCACCTAGTAAAGAATTAAATTATTCTTGATTAGGAAGCCAAGTGATATCATCTTGCATATCACAGACAACTTTTAAGAAATGATCTAAACCTTCTTTAGATTCATCATCTAGTTTATTTTGCACTTCTACATTAAAGTATTCTGAAATACGTGATTCTGAAAATCCTAGTTTTGAAGAGGTCCTAGATATGACGGCTTGCTTCCATGAACTATCTTCAAGAAAACGGTCATACTGATTTATCATATCATTTCTTGCAACATTTAATTTCGAAAATGGTGAATCTTTACGGGCAGCAAATACTCCAAAGACCATAGGGAAACCTGTTATTTTAGTCCACTCTGCACCCAAATCAAGTTTAACCAAATCAGGATTATCTTTAGCAGCGATTAAAGCTCTATCACCAATCAATAATGCACCGTCTGACTTCTCAAGCATAGCTGTAAGGTCGGGACCCATTTCATGGAATTTAGGATCTAGATTTTTTAATTTCAAAAACCATTGAAGCAACGCTCTGGATGTAGATGAATCAGATGGTAAAGCAACATCTCTCATTTGATTAATTGATCTAGTTCCGAAAAGAATTACAGAACCTACATCTCCTTTACTGACTATACCTAAGTTCGGTAATAAAAGTAATTCATCAGAATGTTTTGCATAATCAGCTGCAGGGATTGGGGCAGTCAAACAATCTCTTCGAAGTAGATGACCTGTTAGCCAAGAAGGAGGAGCCGGAAGAATTTTCCATTTATCCTCTAATCCATCAAATATTGGATCGCAATTAGCAAATGCGACACGACCAAGTACAGATTCCCAAGACATTTTACCACTACACTGATTGAGCAACTGGAAGGTTTCTTCCATTTTTATCTGGCTTTCTCTTGTAACGAGTAAAGTCAGTATAAGTTGTATTTCTTTTAATCGGGACTAGATCAATGTCTTCAATTAATCTTGCAAGTTCGTTACTATCTGAATCTAATCTTGCAGAACTACCGGCCTCATGCATTATTTCTTCATGATTTACAGTTCCGTCTATATCATCAGCACCAGAATTAAGAGCAATTGAAGCAACATGGCTACCTATATTCATACGGTATGCTTTGATATGTGGGATGTTATCTAACATAATTCTTGATATTGCTATAACTCTGATTATTTCATTCATTGAAGCAAGTTGAGCCTCAGGTAGTCTTGTTTTATCAGGTAAAAATGGGTATGGAACAAAACATTGGAAGCCCTTACTTCGATTCTGTTGATTTCTAAGCTTAGAGAGATGTATTGCTCTTTCGCGGAGTGTTTCAACTGTACCGAATAGCATGGTACAATTAGTTTTGATATCTAAACTATGAGCAATTTCATGAATCTTCAGATATTCATCGGAAGATTCTTTGCCTCGACAGATTCTATCTCTTACAGTATCGACTAAGATTTCAGCACCACCACCAGGTAGAGAATCAAGACCTGCTGATTTTAACCTGGAAAGCGTTTCTTTCACTGATATGCCGCTACGGCTAGAAATATGTTTGACTTCAACAGCAGTTAACGACTTGATATGTATATTTGGATAAGTTTCTTTGGCTGCTCGGTATAAATCTTCATAATAGTTGACAGTCCAAGTAGGGTGTAAACCACCTACTGAATGAACTTCGTCTATTATTTCACTAAAGGGTTCTATTCGATGAAGGTACTCTTCAATGCTTAGGGCATAAGCATCATTATGCCTAGGACCTTTTCGAAATGCACAAAATCTACAAGCTAAAACACATATATTGGTTGTATTAACATGTAAATTATCATTGAAATAAACGTGTTCTCCAAATCGAGATTGTTTAATTAAATCAGCAAGGGCAGAGATGCCTGAAATATTAGTAGATTCAAAAAGTTCTACACC
>Ga0209090_10001181_pt1 | contig 16722 bp, 11 predicted proteins | sample ArcticOcean_MG_C_9_FD_187432 | JGI IMG/M metagenome (GOLD analysis project Ga0209090, IMG submission 187432) | Marine microbial communities from western Arctic Ocean - ArcticOcean_MG_CB2_152 (SPAdes) (version 2) | ecosystem: Environmental > Aquatic > Marine > Oceanic | place: Arctic Ocean... | reverse complement strand
TCGCGTGCGTCTGGCTGACCAACAGAACGAACTTCACCGAGAGCAAAGTAAAAAAGAAGAAGGTCGATTTGGAGAAAAAGAAGAGCGCGACGACGACAAAGAAAAAAGCGGGGAAGAGGAAGCGACCCCGGGCGGCGACGAAGAAGCTCAAAGAACAAGGACAAGAACAAGAACAAGAACAAGAACAAGAACTAGAACAAGAACAAGAACTAGAACAAAAAGCAGCAGCAGCAGAAGCCGCCGCCAAAACGCCGACGACGCCGACGACGCCTCTCAAAGAAATCGTCCTCAGTCCGGTGAAACGACTCGTCGAAAACGCCATCGCCAACGTCGTCAAATATATTTACTAATTTATTTACGTTGGATCGATGATATCGTACTATTCTCCGTACGTAGTATTGACGTCCAGAATGCAGAAATTTTTAGTAGTACTTCCTCACACATTTTATCGCGCGTTAAAGTAATAAACACAAAAAAGTGTTAATAAACAACACATGTCTTCTCCCTCTCCCGCTTCGAGTGCATTCAAAATCGACAATTCCGTCTCTGGCGTCTCATCCTGCGGTGACCCGTTCGGCGGCGTCGTCTACGCGGTCGACGACGCGCTCGGGTTGGCGGTTTTACGCGCGCCCGGGGATATTCAAAACAGTCATCACGTGCAGATAATTCGGTGCGATGCGAACGAGAATGGGAAGACGGTGAAGGTGATAAATTCCGTGTCGCCTCCTCCGAAGAGTCACAGAGAGGAAGAAGACCGAGCGCCTTTGCCGATTATCGATAAAGGAAGGCAGGAGCGACGGTTTGAAACCGCGGTGAAGGCGGCGCAGTTTGTCGCGGGTACGAATTCAATTCTTCTCTCTTTGGGTTCGATGTCATCGGATCGTCATCGTCTCGATGTCATCGTTTGTTCTTCTTCGCGTGATCTTGGACAATTGCACATCCTTTATCGTCTCAGAATGGAACGCGTCGTTTGACGCGTTGTTTCTCCGGGTATTTGGAAAGTCCAGCCTTTCTGTGATGTACCATTCTCGCGGGTCTTTTTTCCTCCACTGACAACTCTCTCTCTCTCTCTCTCTCTCTCTCTCTTTGACGACGATATCGACGACGATGAAAACAAAATCAACAGATAACATCGGCGAAAACGTGACGGAGGAAGCGCAAGAAATCTTCGACGCTCTCGCGCGAACGCTACCGTGCAGATGGAAAAACCAAGAGATTATCGTCCTGGATGAAATTTCCATACCGCCGCCGTATACGACGCCGGCGGGTGGGGACGAGTTGTTCCGAGAACGGATTAAGAACGTGTTGGTGCACGAGAGAAGAAGGTTAGGGATGAGCTAACCGTGAGTATTAGTATCTCTCTCTCTCTCGAAAGGTGTGAGCTCGTAGGAGAAAAGAAGAAACACGAGAGGAGGAGGAAAAGGAGACCTCCGTCAAAGTCGCTCGGTATCGTCGCGAGGCGAAAGCGCTTTCGCGGATGGACGTTCGTTCGTCGACTGTATCATCGTTGTACCATTATTAATCTATCATTAGAAACTATGTTTAAGTATTACAGAGCTCGCTCATTAAACGACTACACGAAGAACCGCCGGATCAATCGTTTCAAAACGTTCTCTTTCTCGTCTTTCTTCGCCTCCTCTTCCTCCTCTTCCTCCTCCTCTTCTTTCGCCGAAGGATGCGCGTCGTCGATCTCCCTCCACCTGATCGGATGTCGTTTCAAAAACGGCCAACTTGGGAGCGTGACCACCGTGGATATTAAAATCCCGCAGAAGATTACATTCCGCATGAGAGTGTAGTCTTGCAACGCGTACCCGAGCAGAAAACCGACGAACGAGGTCGAAGAGACGACCGAGACGGTGAAGTTTTCCACGAACTTTTGGCCTTCAAAATCAACCATTTCACACGCTTTCAGAGGTATATCTGAAGACGAGTGCGCGTGAAAATGCTCTTGGCGCTTTTAGGTGAAGCAGAGGTTGCGCTCTTTTTATTCTCAGCAGTCTCTCTCTCTCGTAGCGCTCTCTTTACTACGAATAAAAGGCGCAAGAAATGGAGCAAATTCGAAGCGTTTTCTGACGTCATTTCCCCGCGCACGTTTTGCAACACGCAACGACAGAACACACAGATACGACTCAGATAGAGCACGTGATCGAAGCTTTTGGTTGGACTCAAGGAGACTCGAAAATCAGAGAGACTGATTTTCCGCGCGCTCTCAAATAATCGCTCATAAGTCGTATTCGTTTCTCTTTGAAACATCATCGCTCTTAAATCGCATTTGGACACGTCGGCGAACGCAGAACGGAGAAGACGAGAAGAACGGAGAAGAGAAAATGATTCGAAGAAGAAGCCAACAACGAGACCAAAAACGACAGATTCTTTTCTTTCGAGACGTTTTGTTCGGCGCTTCGTCTTCAAAGATCGCGACGAGTACGACTCGTGCGAGCGCGACTCGGTGTGCGAGGAAAAATGCATTCAGGAGGCGCAGCAGCAGTGGCTCCAGCGGGTCCAACAATAACGGCGAACGTCCCGAAGGGGACGTCAAAATGTTGTCTCACTTGAAGAATTTGTTCAAAGAAGAGGCGAAAGCGAGAGCGTCTGGGTCGAAGTTACAAGGCGGGAACGCGCCGAAGAGCAGTAGTGATAGGAGTCGTAGCGGCGGCTTCGCTTCTTCGGGCGGCGACGCTTCTTCTTCTAATTCTTCTAATTCTTCTCCGAACGCGTTAGTCTCGTCCGGGCACGAGTCTATGCACAGGAAAGTTATCGCGATTCCGTTAGATCGTCGACCGATTATGCCGGGGATAATTATGCCGGTGAGGACGTTTGATATGACTTTGGTGGCGGAATTGGAGGACATGAAGAAGAGAGGGCAGGCGTACGTAGGCGCGTTTTTGAAAAAGGAACGCGTGAAGGAAAGCCAAAAGGAGGACAACAGTAATACTAGCAAAAACAGTAACAATAACAACAAGGATAATAATAACGGGGCAATCGCGGGTGCGATGAAAGAAGACGTTTCGGGACTGAGCGTGGGTGATTTAGAGTACGACCCGGCGTCGGAATTACACGACATTGGGACGTTCGCGCAAGTGCACAACATCGTCCGGTCTCAAGATACCGATCCGGATTCAAAAGACGGGAACGGCGCGACGTTGTTGCTCTTAGGCCATCGACGGATTAAGAAAGTCTCCACGGATAGGAAAAGCCCGGTGACTATTGTTAAATGTGAACACTTGAAAGATGAAAAACACGATCCAGAATGCGACGTTTTGAAAGCCACGGCGAACGAGGTTGTCGCGACGATTAAAGATTTATTGAGGACGAACCCGTTGCACAAGGAAACTTTGCAATATTTCGCGCAGAATTTTAACGATTTCCAAGACCCGGCGCGGTTGGCCGATTTAGCCGCGAGCATGACTTCCGCGGACGACGACAAGTTGCAGGAGATTTTAGAGACGATGTCGGTTCCGGAGCGTTTAGACGCGAGTTTGGTGTTGCTCAAGAAAGAAGTCGAAATCGGTAAAATCCAAGCAGATATCGGGAAGAAGGTTGAGGAGAAAATATCCGCCGATCAAAGGAAGTACTTCTTGAATGAACAGTTGAAATCGATTAAGAAAGAACTCGGATTGGAAAAAGACGATAAATCAGCTATGATCGAAAAGTTTACGAAAAAGTTCGCTCCGAAGCGCGAGTTTGCGCCGGAGGAAGTGGTCAAAGTCGTCGACGAAGAAATTCAAAAGTTGTCCGGATTAGAACCATCGAGCTCGGAGTTTAACGTCACCCGAAACTATTTGGAATGGCTCACGTCTCTCCCGTGGGGCGTCGTCGGCGAAGAAAAGTTGGACATCGCGCACGCCAGAGACATTCTCGATGGCGACCATTACGGCTTGAAGGACGTCAAAGAACGCATACTCGAGTTCATTGCGGTCGGGAAGTTGCGAGGCACGACGCAAGGTAAAATTATCACATTGGTAGGGCCACCCGGTGTCGGGAAAACGTCCATCGGCCAGTCTATAGCGAAGGCGCTGGATCGGAAATTCTTCCGATTCTCTGTCGGCGGCATGTCCGACGTCGCCGAAATTAAAGGCCATCGTCGAACTTACGTCGGTGCCATGCCCGGAAAACTCGTTCAGTGTTTAAAATCCACGGGCGTGTCGAACCCGGTGGTCTTAATCGATGAAGTCGATAAAATCGGTCGTGGCTTCTCTGGCGATCCGAGTTCGGCGTTGTTAGAATTGTTGGATCCAGAACAGAACGGGACGTTTTTAGACCACTATTTGGACGTCCCCGTCGACTTGTCCAAAGTTCTATTCTTGTGCACCGCGAACATCTTGGATACCATCCCGGGTCCGCTTCTCGACCGGATGGAAGTCATTCGCTTGTCAGGTTACATCGCGGACGAGAAGAAAGAAATCGCTAGAAAGTACCTCGAGAAAGAGGCCAAGAATAAAACCGGAGTCAAAGACGAACAAGCGACTGTGACGGATCAAGCGTTGTCCACGTTAATCGAAGAGTACTGCAGAGAAGCCGGAGTGCGAAATTTGCAAAAACATCTCGAGAAGATTTACCGCAAGGTGGCGTATAAAATCGCCGTGGACGACGAAGCAACGACGACTGAAAATAAAGAATCGAAGAATGCTTACGAGATCAACGAAACCGATTTAGTCGATTACGTTGGTCAAGCACCTTTCCAAAGCGAGCGGTTTTACGAGCACACACCGCCTGGTGTGGTCACCGGCCTCGCGTGGACCGCCATGGGCGGGTCTACCTTGTACGTCGAGTGCGCGAAAATCGAATCGAGTCCAGGTAAAGGCAATTTGAAGGTCACGGGATCCTTAGGTGACGTCATGCGAGAGTCCTCGCAAATCGCTTTTACGTTTGCGAGAACGCTTTTTGAGAAAAAGGAACAAGAAAACACCTTCTTCGCGGACGCGAGCGTACATTTACACGTCCCTCACGGAGGCACGCCAAAAGACGGGCCGTCCGCGGGATGCACGATGATCACCGCCATGCTTTCGCTCGCGCTTGAGAAACCAATCAAACCAAACTTGGCGATGACTGGTGAAGTAACTTTAACCGGTCGAGTCTTACCGATCGGCGGGTTGAAAGAGAAAACTATGGCTGCGAGACGGTCGGGCATTAAAGAGCTCGTGTTTCCGAAAGGAAACCAAAAAGATTACGAGGAGCTCGCGGAGGAAATCAAAGAAGGATTGACGGTGCACTTTGTGGAATCGTACGAAGAGATTTACGACGTGGCGTTTGAGAAGAAGTAATACACACATAATATATAACTATGTAACAAAGATATCAGTACGACAACAAGATTAGCGACAATCACAACTTTCGAAATACACGCATACTCATTCCCTCCTTCATTTCTACAAACGCCAATCGATCGTTTCGCGGCCTACTTCGCGCAAGAACTCATTCGTTTGCGAAAAGTGGCGGCACCCGAAGAAACCTCTCGACGCGCTAAGAGGAGACGGATGTGCGCATTTCAAAATGAAATGGTTGTGTCCCTCTGCTATCAAACGTTCTTTGGACGTCGCGTTCTTACCCCAAAGTAAAAACACGACGTTTTCAGTATTCTGCGAAAGTTGTTCGATGGCGCGATCGGTGAAAGTCTCCCATCCTTTTCCCGAATGCGAGTTTGCTTCGTGCGCGCGCACGGTCAAGGATGTGTTCAACAACAGAACGCCTTGTTCGGCCCATTTGGTTAAATCGCCATGAGCTGGTATCGTAAACTCCACTTCCTCGTCGCCTCTCTCGCGCACTTCACGCATGTCCTCTTCTAATTCTTTGAAAATGTTCTTCAACGAAGGCGGAATTTTCGTCATCTCGCGAGGCACGGAAAACGCTAATCCCATAGCTTGGTCATCGTTGTGATATGGGTCTTGACCGACGATGACGACTTTAACTTTATCCACTGGCGTTTTTTCAAACGCGTTGAATATCAAATCTTTCGGTGGGAATACTTTTTTATTGTTCTGAAACTCATTGTCGAGGAATTCGTTTAAACCGTACTCCAAGTACGGCTGATGAAACTCGTCGGCGAGCAGCGCGCGCCAAGACGGCTCTAACGCGGTTTCGTGCAAGACTTTTTTCGTCGAATCACTCACTCTTTGATCATCATTCGATGAAGATTTTGCTTTCGTCGTCATCGCCGTCGTCGAGTCAAAAACGACAAATTTTTCCTCCGACGCGTTCGTGTTATTATTTTCAGCGGCTTTTTGTGTCGCTCGATGCCTGGCGATGATCTCGTCTAAATCTTTCTTCGAAATCACCCACGTGGTGCTTTCGTTCGCGATCCGTTGACTCTTGACTTTCAGCGTTTGACACTTGTGATGTTCCTCGCTCGGTCGATACTTTTCGAAATCCAATCCTCGCTGCATTGCGTGTTTCGCCGGAACGACGTGCTGCCACCAAAACTCCGACAACGCTTCGTACATTTGCGCCCAATATTCGCGGTCTCTTTTGACGCGATATATCGCGCAGCCGTTATTCACGGTGTACGCGAAAACATCCACCCACGGGCGATCAAAAACCGCCATCAGACCTTGCACCTGCGGGACGTAATACCAAGGTACTTTCGGGTACGGCTTCGCCTCTAGAGGTTTCCCGCGATTGAACGGACATTTCACCTCCAGTATCCCACGCTCGTTGTTGTTCAAACTATCGCTCGCGTCCCCATTATTCGCGACTTCGGATTTATATTCCGCCGCATCGGTCGTCGCAGCGACGACTAACCCATCCGGTGAAGCACCCATCCACAACTCCGCCTCGTCCGGACTCAACGCTCGAAAAAGTAAATGGCTCACGCTCGCGTTGGTCAACGCCGCGTACGCCTCGCACGCTTCGTCTTCCGTTTTCGTCCCCCACTCGGTGGCTTCGTTTCCTGTAAACGGAATGCCAATCCCTAATTTTTCCTCCCAAAGCGCGTTTCTCCCGTCCCGCCAAAACCCAACCGCGTTGGAAAACGCGGAAGCGGTTAATCGAGTCGCCCGCAACGCCTTCCATTCGTCCGTGCCTTGTTTTTGCGATTCATCTTCTTCCTCGCTTCCGAAATCTTGCACTTTTACGGGAGTCGATACCGTCGCGTTTACATTCGCGCTCGCGTTGTCTCTCTCTTTCTTCGCTCCTTCTTCTTTCTTTTGCTCGACTACCTTTTCCAACTCTTTCCTCCTGCGGGCGTCTTCTTTGAGCGCGTGTTCCCACTGCGGCGTGTCCACGATGAACGATTTTCCAATCGCTCGTTCCTTCGGTAATATCTGTCTGCTATTACTCGTACTCGTACCGCTCGAAGAAGGAGACGGACGAGCGAGAGGAGAACTTTGAGCGAGAGGAGAAAACGAAGACCCCGCCGCCGCGTGAACAGAAGAAGAAGAAACGACAGATGATGCTGCTGATTCAACCGCCGCCGAAGCCGCGTCGTCGTTCGCTCGAATCTTCTTTGTCTTCTTCATCTTCTCGCGGACTAATCTCTCCACCAAACGCCCAGCCTCTTTGACCACCATTTCTCTCTCTTTTCTCGTCAACGTTTCGTACCGCTCGAATCCTTCTAAAACTTTTTTCTCTTCCTCCTTTTCCTCTTTATCATCTACTATCTTCGGAAAGTACGCTCTCGCGAACGTGGAAAACGGCATCTGTTTACCCTCGACGTTGGAGAATTGATTTCTGGATTCGATTCGGAGCGACAGTTTGATGCGTTCGAGCAAGGACGTGAACTTCTCGTCATCATCCTCGTTATTCGTGGTAGTATTGCTCCCGTATCTCGCCACGGCTGAGAAAGGTTTCAAACTCGCACCTTTCCTCCCCCCGAGTGATGATTGCGGCAGAATTAAAGGCCTTGGGGATATCGAGAGAGACGAGAACATCATCAACAATCGCTTCATTTAAACTGCGGGCATTTCAAAAGTAATCGAACACTTAATAACACACTACGAATAGTATATTATTTAAATGAAAGAAGAGTCTTCGTTATCCGAAATACTTCTCAAACGCTTGGACGAAACGACCGTGAGCGATTTGAGGAAGCTAAACGCGGTGTTGTTCCCGGTGAAGTACGCGGTAAGTCGTCGTGCATTCCATTCTCAATCTCTCTTTACACAACCCGAAATGTTGCAACTGTTTTTATTGATGTTGTTCTCTTATTCTCATCACTCACAGGAATCGTTTTACCGGGACTCCGCGGCGGCTGGGACGTGCACGTCATTAGCGTACGCGAGAGGAGGAGGAGGAGGAGGAGATGACGATGAAAATGCATTTAACGAGCTCGCCGGCGCCATCGCCGTTCGATTGGAAAAACATCCAAAATTACCAAACAAGGCTCGAATGTACATAATGACGCTGGGAGTGTACGCGCCGCACCGCGCTCGAGGCGTCGGGTCGAGGTTATTAATGAACAGTTTAAACGAAGCGAGCGAAGATGAGAACATAGTCGACGCGTATTTACACGTCCAAACGAACAACGAAGAGGCGATTAAGTTTTATTGCGACCCGAGCGGGAAATTCGCGTTCGAGAAAGGCGAGGTGATTGAGAAGTATTATAAGAGGATCGAACCGGATAGCGCGGTAGTTTTACGGTTGGAGATGAAGAAGTGGAAGAGAAAAGAGGTGGAGAAAGCGAGGTACATGGAGTACCACGCGTGAGTTTGTGTAGATCATATTCGCGCGTAGTATCGTTCTTTTGTATAACAGTAATATCGTTCGTAAAAAAGCGTCTCGGCGGTTGATACCAATTTTAAGAGACACACGCTCGCGACGTTCGCGGTGTATAAAAAACAAAGCGGTCACAAGAAGAAAGTATATATATTTGTATTTGTAATAGAAAGTTTTGAAGAGTGCGCTACAATCTTCTTCTTCTCTCTTATTCGTCTCTACGTTCAAAGTAAACTCTTACAACGAAAGACTTCTTCTACCCGCTACAGAATCTAAACACAACTATTTACATGTATATAAACGTGGTCGAGAGCTCTCTCTCTCTCTCTCTCTCTTTTCTTTTAGTTGTTCTTGACAAAACCAATGTCTTTGGCGTACTCGCGGAAGCACTGACGGCAGATCATGATGTTGTATTTGCGGATGATCGCGTGTTGGTTGGAGCACACGCGGCTGTTTAATAAAGTTTACAAGAAAACCACAGTGAGAGTAAAAATGTCAGTCTCGTCCACCAAAGGAAGAAGAGGAGGAAGAAAAAAAGAGGAAAAATCGATTAAAGCGCGCGCAGAGTGCGAAAAGAGGGACCCTTCGTTGTACACCGCCAATCGATCGTCTCTGTGATTGCGAAATCGAATGGAACCTATATCGACGCGCATTTTCTCGCTTCGTACTCCGCTCGCACAAATTCGCCGCGCTCGGTTCATCGTCTCGTCGCCACCCTCGCTCGTCATCATGGGGTCTCGGCAGCCGCAAAGACGAAGAGGAAGAAAAAAAAGGCACAAAACAAAGAGAAAAAATCTCTCTCATCATTCGGAAACAGAACAGCACACACGTACCAAGCTCGACCGCCTTTGGCGTTATCTTTCGGGTGAGACCCCCAAACGTTTGCAAAGCCCATTTTTATGTGTAGATGTGCGTTTGGATGTTCGGTTAAGTGATGGAAATGTGCGCGCAAATTTCCTTTTTGGTGTTTCCTCTCTTTTGAGAGAGCAGAGTTTAGGGCCAGTCCTGTGAAAAATTCCTTCGCGTAAAAGGAGAACGAACCGCACAAAAATTCAAAAGCGCTTGGAGAGTAGTACTCTTTTGTTGCGGCGTAATAAAAGCGATTTAGAGAGATTTAGAGAGAAACGAGGGAGGCGCATTTGTTGTTGTTCTCTGGAAAAAGGCGCCGAGGAGGAGAATACTACTACGCGCTTACGCGCTTCTCCTTTTTGTATCTAATAAACACACACGCAGAGGTAGAGAATTTTCCATTTTATCCAAACAACAAAAAGCGATTGATACGACATGTCCTCCTCCTCTCCGCAGCAGCGGCAGCAACACCACCACCATCGCCAACAACAACAGCGCGTCTCTTCTTCTTCGACGACGACGACGGCGAGGAAAGAAGAAGAAGAACTCGACGAGGAGAAACAACGAAGGAGGAGGATTAGGAGGCAAAGAATTTTAACGAGATTCCGAAGAAAAAGCGAAGATGCAACAACAAAGAAAAAGTTCTTTCTCGCGAGCGCCACCATGACGCGTCTGCTCGATATCCCGTACGGGAAAAAAGGAGAAAGCGTGAAAGTGCCGTCGCATCATATTCTAGATGACGAGGAAGAATCGAACGCGCCGCTCATCGCCGGCGGGGTGAGGAGGAAAAAAGTAGCCGCGATGTTGAACGTGGACGTGTACGTGATTGGGTTGTATTTCCTACCGAAAGCGTGTAAGAAACACGAGGGAGAAGAGGACGCGTTGGACGCGGTGGCGAACGACAGTTCGATTGCGAAAACGGTGCGACTGACGTTCGTAAGAGACGTGAGCGGAGAGTCAGTGGCGAAGGCGATCGCGCAAAGCATAGAGAAAAAGTTAGGATCGAGAGCAGAGAGCGGCGGGAACGAGGAGTCGGAGAAGAAAGCGAAGGAAGCGTTGGAGATGTTTAAATCGATGTTTCGGAGCGTGAAAATCGAAAAGGGCGCGAGTTTGACGTTTAGCACGAACGAGAGCGGCACGTTGACGACGAGGTTGAGAGGAAAGAAGATTGGAGAGTCGATTAAGGACGAGAGGCTGTGCGGGGCTTTGTTTGAATCGTGGTGCGGGCCGGATTCGGTCATCCCGGAGATGACCGAGGCGGCGAGTTCGATTTTGTCGCAAGCGTTGAAGTTGATTCCTTCCGAGGATAATAACGGAGGAGGGAGCGCCGCGGCGTAAAATTTGTCTTCGTAGTAGGAGTAGGAGTAGGAGGTGTAGGAGTAGTCTTGACCCACGCGCGACGAGCGTGTAGTTTAAACGCATATGAGCGTTGATCATCATCATTATTATTGTTTCTTATTAAATACATTTTTTATATACAACGCGACGAAGAAGTCCCTTTCTTTTTCTACTCTTTTATCATTTAACGATTATTTTACAGGTACAACATTCATATTCTTACACTCGAGTTGGGAAATCGTTCAGGCTTTGCGCGGCTGCCGCCAAAATCCATCGCTTGACGACTTGATTGTGCAACTCTTTCGTCTCGTTCGAGAAACGCCAATCGTCCATCGAGACAAAACTACCTTCGTAAAATATTCGATGGTCGTCTTCCCATTCTCGATCTCTCGACGACTCGATGAACGCCTTGAATCCTCCTTTCAAAACGAACATGTTTGGGAAACACAAGTTTGGATACGTGTGCATGTTATCCAATCTGTCTAAGTTTCTGATGTGTCGAAATAACTGCGTGGCTCGGTGATGCATCGCCATCGCGTTCGCTTCGCCGTCGTCGTAAAAGACGTACACCAAATCCCTCTTCTCGCTATTTCTATGATTCGCACAATTCAGCAGTTTATCTCTGGCAATTATGAAACCTCTCTGACAGTCGTCCGGGAACACTACGTTATGGCTCGACGATATGCGACCGTTTCGGTACTCGTAAAAGTATCGACAATCGATCAAAACTACGCCGTTCTCGTCCTCGAGTAACAATTTTTTCATCGCGTTCGAGTCAATCATGGGAATCCCTCCGCGCGAAGCGTCTATTTCGCTCGGAATACTCGTCACAGATCCAGTAGCTCTGCCACTCGCATTTTCCCCTTCCATTCTCTGCATTCGAACACCGATCGAGAAGCAATCGTCAAAGTCGTCGATATCGTCGTCGTTTCGAAAATTTTTTATTCTTTCTTTGTCTCCGCTCGAATGAGGAGGAAAAAAACAGTTTGTCGTCGTCGCGTTGTTTGCCGTCGTCTGAATCGTTTGCCTCGGCGCCGGCGTGTGCAAATCCTCCTCCTCCCAACTTCTCTTCGTCCCTCTCATCTCTGCGCATCCATCGTTGCCGCCGAAATCGTTCGCCAAGTTCATTATTGGCACCGGACTCTCTGGAAAGAACATTCCAAAATTTGAATTTTCCCGACGATGAGAATGATGAATACGATGAATACGAGTACGATGACTCTCCCGACTGCTCCCTTCAATCGTCGCCGCGAAAGCAGCTTTATCTAACTCTGCCGCGCATTTCGTGATCGGGGTCAGAAGTTCAGAGAGACATCGTTTCGCTTTTTGTTTTTGCGAGGAGGACTCCACCGAGGAGGAGGAAAACTTTGTTCGTTTTTTCATGAATTTTTGACGATTTGTGCGGAAAATTTTTGCCTAAAAATAGACAAAAGAAACGCGTTTCTTTTTGAAGCACATTCGAACACACATGTGCAAAAATGATGCGACGAAAACAAACAACAATAATAATAATAACAGAGTCGCGCGATGTTGGGCGCGCGCGAGTTGTCGACGACCAGGTAAGTGCGCGATAAGAACGACTCTTCTTTGGCCTTTTCTCCCCCCGCTTTCGAATAATAATGCACGGGGAAGAGTTCTTTCTTTTTTTGTATCTTTTGCACCAAGCTGAGCGTTTTTTTTTCTCGAAACACATCTCTGATCTGATATTTTTATCTAAAACAATAGGAATGGTGTTGCTCGTATGTCTGCTCTCGATCGGGTTCGCGTCGCGTGCGGTGTACGAGCGTCGGTCGACAGTTGTCGTCGACGTGAAGTTGACCGCGTACCGCGCGAGGTTGACCACGCACAGCGATCGGGACGAAACTTTTTTAGCCGCAAGGAAGCACTTGATCGAAGAGCAAGGGAAGAGGAAGTATTTTTATCGCGAGTTCCCGCTGGTGTTCGTCGGGAGCGAAGGAGATCGCGGAGATCCCATGCGGAGTGAGAAAAGAGTGAGAAAAGTACGGTCGATGATGGATTTAATGTTATTGGAACGAGGGGCGAGGTACGGGGCGATTCCGAATAGCGTCGATTGGAACGAGTTGATCGTAAACGCAATGGTGGATTTTAGCGAAGAAGAAGAGCGTACTAAAAACACGTACCAGGGAGAGGAGAATGTGATTAAGTTGTGTGAAGTAAAACGAGCGATTGAATCTTCATTGGGGTATGAAGAGGCGTGCGCGACGCGAGATCAAGTTTTGGGAGGGTATCACGCAGGCTGGACCTTTTCCTCGAAAACGTGCGCGCCACCGTGGAGCGTTTTTGACGTGAACTTAGTTTACATGAACGTGGATATTTGGCACACCGCGTTTCAAACGTTGAAAGGACTTTACGTCTATGACGATCATGATGGTGATAACAACAACAAAACTGAAACAACAACGCGACTTCTTCAAACAGCCGTAGATATTTGTGGTGAGAATGATACGACAAGTCTTTTAAAGGCGAATCGCTTGTGCGAAAACGATGGATTCGCGTGCGAGGAGCGAGGATGCGAGGAGCGAATGTACGAAAACGTTAATGAGAGTGGCGAAATGAACATGATAGAGCAGCCAAAGATGTGCAATTTAATAGGGGACCTGGGCGTTTGCGATTGGATCGAGCGCGCGAAACCGACGACGGAGGAGATTAAAATCATTTCGGAAATGCCATCCGTCGAGGAGGAAATTGAGAACGCTTTTGCGCCGTGCGATTCGGAAACGATTTTGGATCAAGTGCGAAGAAGTTTGCGCGGTTTGAAAGTTTTCATCTCGTGGGCGAATAAATGGGAAGCGTTTGAGGTTGTGACGCGTCCGTGGGAACCAATATTAGATTTCGATACGTTCGGGTTCCGGGAGGAAGAAGACGATGAAGGCGTTACGACACGTTATGATAATATCTCAACTTTATCTAAAAGAAAGTTTGGCGCAACGCGACTCATATTCCAGAGGAAGAAAAGCGACTTGTATCGCGGCATTTCCGAAGAAGATTCCATTCGTTGGGTAAAAAACTCCTTCGAGCGCACCATACGAGAGTGGAGCAAAGAATACGACATCGAAAGCGCGTTAAGATTTGAGACAGACGAGACGCCGCCATCCGATCGCGTCGCGTGGCGACATTGGCAAACGTACTCTTCTCTCGAGCTCGAGCAGCTCGCAAACGATTGTCAATGGATTATTGCGGCATTCGGTGCGTGTTTCGCACTCGTATTCTTTCATACTGGAAGCGTTATTGTCACTGTCGTCTCGTGCATCGTGGTCGCCTCGTCGCTCGTGTTCGCGATATTTACTTACATCCTCGGTTTAGACAAAGTTTGGGTTGGTGTTTTACACTTTCTCGGCGTGTTTTGTATTTTAGGCATCGGCGCAGACGATGCTTTTGTACTGGTCGATCACTGGAAGCTTTCAGCGAAACTCGTTGCGGTGCCTAAAAAAACACGCCGCGATGACGACGACGAAGACAACGACAACGAAATTGAGAAGTCGTCACGGTGCAGAATGCGCAATACTGGTTATTCAATAGACGCAGAAGCGTAGCTGATCGATCGAATGTCGTGGACGATTCAAAAGTCATTCTTTTCCATCTGTTGTACCTCCGCGACAACCACGACCGCTTTCGCCACGCTCATATTTTCAAACATTGAACCTTTGCGATTGTTTGGCATTTTCGCCGCGCTGTCCGTGGCGTTTTGCTTCTTCGTGACCATCGCGATGGTTCCAGCGAGTTTGATTCTAGACGCGCGTTTATCCGAGCGAAAGCGACGGTTCTTTGCCATTGTCAACGCACCCGGTGGACGATCTTCAAAAGTGGTACCGAGACGCGTGAAAGTTGTCACCGCGATGGAAGGCGGCATCGGCGGCGCAGGCGAGAGTGGCGAAAGAGAAGCGAAGAAAGAAGTTGAAGAAAAACAAGAGAAAAGACGAAAAGAGCGGATTGAAAGTGACACGTTTCCAAGCACGAGTAGAAGATCGAAAAGCTACGGCAACGAAGCTGATTTGTTCGCCTCCTCGTTTGAGAGAAGAATCTCAGATGATACATGTGATTACGATGAAAAAGAAAAAAATATGACCACCAAAATGAACACGAAGCGCAACCTGATGGACGGTTACTTCGATGACGACGACGACGACGAAGACGACGATAACGTCAAAATAAAACAACTGAAAAGCAAAAGATATGGAACGAATCAAAAACACAAACGAGCAAAGTCATTCGGTTTTTTCGGCGACGGCGACGACACCTCGATGAGAACGGTAAACGGCGCCAACGCGGCGCGGGATCGCCAACGCCTCGATCGACTGAAACGCGTTCTTGAACCGATTAACGACGCTTTCACGCGCGTAGATACCGCGCGTCGCGCAGCACTAGGGTTTGCTGCCTCGCTCAGCGAAAGTATTGGTAAATTTGCGATTTCAAAACGGTATCCAGTGCTTATACTTTCATTCATTCTCGCAGCGTACGAGGCGTACGTGGCGTCGACTTTTAAACCGCCAGACGGGTCGTCGCATTCGATTTGGCCCGAGTCGTTCAAACCGAACGTTTTCGCTCGACAAAACCGCGAATACATCCCGTACGCCAGACGTGAAGAAGCCATTCAACTCCACTTTATCTTTGGCATCGATCCGACAAAAACCAGACAATCGTCCGGATTCGACAAGACGTTGCGCTTTGAGGATACCAAAGTTGCATTCGCTGAAGACTTCAATGATGCCAACGTCGACGTTCAGAAGTGGATGCTCGACTTTTGCGAATTATTAAACAACGATCAGCGGATATTGAAACCGAGCTTAAAATGTTTCACCAAAGAACTCGACGATTGGTCGCAAAACTTCCGGTACCCGAACCGCGTCCCGTTTGCGAACGCGAAGCAATACGAGCGGTACGTCGAAGACTTCATCAACGACGCCACGTTTAGAGCCGGGGAGAAAGGCGGGTTACACATACCGCACGTCATTTCCACCGATGCTTGCGCGTTGAAGAATAAAGATGCCTACGGGTTTGAAGACGAAAACAACGTCCAGAATGCTTTGGAGTCGCTGAGAATTGAGTTGCGCGAGATATGCGAGTTTCTCTCGGATGAAGAAAATTTGGCTTTGATGAATACCAATGTTCGTTATTACAACAACGGCACACACGTTGTTAACGCGACGACGACCAGCATACCATCATCGTGGAGTGATGAGCAGCTCCGCGCGTTCGAGTTAGCTTCGCAGTTCATGATCGAGAACGAAGAGTATGATTTAAACGTGACCAACGACGGAGAACTTTCCGCCTCGCTCTTCCCGCCCGGAGGAGACTATTACTACGGGACACCATCATCGACACTACCAACCGCGAAAGATAAAGAAAACGTGAAACACCTAGCGTTGGCGTGCTCGAAACTGAGCGAAGAAAATACCTGTAAGCGCGGGATCATAATTTCCGCGTCCATAAACGTCTCCAGCACAGCCTCTCAGCACGATATAGTAAACGCGAGAGACGACTGGGAACGGTGGTTCCAACAGGCGCTTTCTACCGCGCCAGATACCGTCCGCGGTTCCGCTTTCCAAACTTCGCCCGCGTGGTCTTACGCAGATACCGTCGAGGAGCTCGCGAAAGGCGCAAAAACTGCGCTCGTTGCTTCCTTCTTCTTCGCGTTCATCGTCGCCTTCTTCGCCAGCCGCTCGTTTGCCATCGCTTTCGCCACGTGCTTCTCAGTCGCGTTCGCCTGCGCGGCGAGTCTTGGATTGAGCGCCACCTTCCGCGATTGGAAGTTTGGGGTTATCGAAAGCGTGTGCGTCACGTTGTTAGTTGGTTTATCCGTCGACTACCCGTTGCACGTGGCCAGCGCGTACGCCGCAGCATCCTCGAGCTTAAAAACCGCCAACG
>Ga0209090_10001177_pt1 | contig 16740 bp, 12 predicted proteins | sample ArcticOcean_MG_C_9_FD_187432 | JGI IMG/M metagenome (GOLD analysis project Ga0209090, IMG submission 187432) | Marine microbial communities from western Arctic Ocean - ArcticOcean_MG_CB2_152 (SPAdes) (version 2) | ecosystem: Environmental > Aquatic > Marine > Oceanic | place: Arctic Ocean... | reverse complement strand
TGCCTTCTTCATATACTGCATCAGCAGAATATCTTTCAGCAAGGTCGGCATATTTAGCCGTTGTTGCTTCACCATGAAAGTCGGTCGCTGTTACGGCCGTAAATGAAGGTGAAGATGAAGTTGTTAGTGCTTGGTTAAGAGATTTAACATGAGCGATTGCTGTAAGTTCAGAGTCCATTACTGCACCTGCTGCCGTTACGTTTGTCGCATCTGTTACGTCTGCTGAGGCTTCAATACCATCTAACTTAGAACCATCTGATGAAACATCTCTGCCGTCAAATGTAGAGTTAGTAGTAATTGCACCTGTCATTGCACCGCCTGCCAATGGCAATTTAGTAGCAATAGAGTTAGTAACAGTTGTGCTAAATGATGCATCATCACCTAAGGCTGCCGCTAGTTCGTTTAACGTATCTAGTGTGCCTGGTGCTGAGTCTGCCAAAGCCGCAATTGCGGAATCTGTGTAAGAATTGGCCGCTGTGGCTCTAACTGCGTCTTTCGACTCTGCTGAAGCGATTGCATCGGTTTCTGCCGTATCTGCATATGTTTGGTATGCAGAAGTAATTGCAGTTTCTCTTCCATCTGTGTAAGCGATTGCCGCTGTGGCTCTAACTGCGTCTTTCGACTCTGCTGACGCAACTGCGTCAGATTCTGCCGTATCTGCGTATGCTTTTGCATCAACAAGTGCTTGGTCAGCCTTTGTTGTTGCATCTGTTGCCGCTGCCGATTCTGCATCTACTTCTGCCTGGTCAGCATATGCTTCCCATGCCGTAGTATTAGTTGCTGTTGAAACTGCCGTACGAGCATCTGCTCTAGCATCTGTATAGTATAAGTTGCTTGAACCTTCTGCTAAGTTATCTGTTGTAGAAGAAGCAAGTCCACTTGACGAAATAACACCAGTGCCTGAGTTGTAAGATAAATCACCTGCAACACTAATTGCCGAACGGGCTCTTGTGTCTGTGTAATATAGATTACCATCTTCTGCAACTTCCGCAGTAGTTTGAGCATCAACATAAGCCTTGATTGATTCACCAGAAGCAAGTGTTGTTGCACTGTGTCCAGACATAGCGTCACTGTCAACCAATACAGTGGCAATACGAGCATCTGCTCTTGCATCTGTAAAATATAGGTTAGTTGAACCTTCAGTCATTTCATCAGTATTGTCTTTAGTTGCGATTTGACTCGTAACATAAGCCTTAACTGATTGCTGTGAAGGAACTTGAGTTGCACTGTCTGAAGCCATATTGTCTTCGTCAACTAAGTGAGCCGCAATACTTGTTACAGTACCTGCAGAACCCGAAGTGTTACCAGTTACGTTACCAGTTACGTTACCTGCTACATCACCAGTAATAGTACCTGAAGCATTTACGTTTGTAAAATGTCCAACTGCTGGAGTATTAGTACCAACAGTACCGTCCATATTACCAGTTAAATTACCAGTTACATTGCCAGTCAATGGACCAACAATTGAGCCAGCGTGGAATGTGTTTGAACCAGTTGACCATCTGTCATCTGTTTCGTTCCATAAGAACTGAACGTTTAATGAATCGCCACGCTCTACTTCAAAACCTGAGTTTTCAGTAGGTGTGCCAGTTGTGTTTGAGTTAAGAACAAACATGTTGTCTTCAAACGTTACGTCTGTTGTGTTAACTGTAGTTGTTGTGCCAGAAACTGTCAAGTTACCGCTAATTGTAGCGTCACCTGAAGTTGTTACACTAGTAAATGAACCGGCGTTTGAACCGCCTGTTACTGCTGAAGCAGACGTTGAATCAACGTATGATTTGTTTGCCGCATCAGTACTAGAAACCGGAGTTGCTAGTTCTTTAATTAATGATGAGTTCATATCGATGTGGTCACCGATTTGTAAATCACCCGAAACTGCACCTAATTCACCAGTAATGTTAATACCATTACTTGAAATTAGTTTTAATGTACCTGTTCCACTTGTAGTAAACTTAAGGTCTTCATCTGCATCTGTTGTAATGCTGATTGTTCCTGAGTCATCTTCAATAACTTTCTTACCGTTAATGTATAATGAACCTGGGCCAATGTAGACATCACGCCACATCATTGATGTTGAGCCTAAGTCGTAAGTTACGTTTGCACTTGGTAATACGTGACCAGTCATCGTTAGATTTCCAGTTACTGCTGCCGCGCCTGACATTGTTGTCAAACCGGTAACTCCAAGTGTGCCACCAACTGTTACGTTACTTGAGAACGCACCTGTTGATGATGATATTGATGCACCTTCTAGTGCTAGGGGCGAACCACCCGCTGTTGAACCGTCGTGTACAACTATCGTTTTCTTAGTTGTATCAACTGTAACTTCACCCAGTAAACCGGTAAATGATGAATGCTCAGTCGTTGTGCCACGTCGGAATTGAATTGCATATGCTGCCATTTAATTTCTCCTGTCTTTTATTTTATAAAATAATTTCTAATGATGAATCTACCATTAGTTGATAAATCCCCTCGACTAAGACAAAGGTTAGCCTAGTAGTAGACGAGCCCGCTAAGCCGTGTTGTCTACTACATGATTTATAATGAGACCCTTTATCTTCTCATTACAATAGTATTTATGTAAATGACGCTGAAAGCAATACTTACAGTTAATAATATTAAGAACTGAGTTAATTATAGAATAACTACTTCAATCAGTTTTTTACCTTCTGTTAAGTCTGTTTCTAATGATTTTGCAAAGACTGAACGACCTGCATCATTCTTGCCAATGCTTTGAGCATATCCCGGCTCATTATCTGCTGTAACAATCAAGTCACCTTTTGATACGGGTCCAATAAAATTACATGGAACTCTTCCTCTTAGTGCAACGTAAGGATGTGTTTGTGAATTACCGGCATCTGCGTTCATCTTAAGGGCTGGATTTGTAGAAATAACTCCTGCTACTGAGACATCTTTTGCTTCTGTCGTTGTTGTTATCTCTGCCTCGCCACCAAAAACTACAACTGTTCCTTTTAAATAAGGAACATCAGTTGCATATCGTTCTGCAAGGTCGGCATATGTTGCGTGAATTGAATGTCCATATATGTTGGCATACTTGTTAGAAGTGCTTCCTAAATTATACGTGTTATCGGCTGATGGAATAATATTCCCTGTAGGACTCATTGCCGCTATTTGATTTGTTATTGTTGTACTAAAGTTGGCATCATCTCCAAGTGCCGCGGCCAATTCGTTTAATGTATCTAATGAACCAGGTGCTGAATCTACTAAAGCATCAATTTTTAATTGTGCCCTTACATCAGCCATTGCATCTGTATAACCCGCTGGAACTGATACAGTTTCAGTTGAAGAGTCACCTTTTGTTAACGTAATTACATTACCAGAAATAGATAATGCAGATGACCAATGAAGTGCTTGATGACTATTATCATAAACAATATTTGCAGGTAATGTGAATGTCGTAGATATTTCACCAGAATTACTGTCATAATTTAAATCACCAGAAACAAAAATTGCCTGTCTTGCTACATTAGTTGCATCTGTAATTCCATATCCTGCAATTGTAGTTGGTGTTCCTGTGAACTGTGCCCAATCTAAAAAGTGTGCTGGAAGATTTCCACCTAAGGTATTTGCATTTGTTATAGGACTTGCTACTGAATTTGTTGCCATCTTTATAACATTCATCTTAGAAGCATTTGGCAACGGAGTAGTTAATGTTAATGTTGTTCCAGAAATTGTATAGTTTGTTATTGGGTGTTGAATAACTCCATCAATATAAACTAACGCTTGCCAATCTTGTGACACTGAATATGGTAAACTGTACACACTAACCGACCCAATACCAGTATATGTGTTGTATGCTAACTCATTTAATTTATTAGTTGTGTCAATTACAATTTCATCTCCCGATAATGTGACAGTTAAGTCTCCATTGCCGCCAGTTCCTACTTGTCCTTCACGGATGGTTCTAAACTTTGCTTGAGTTGTGTCTGTTGTATCTAATACAGCAATGGCTGAACCTGCATTAACTGGGTCAAATGCTAAAGTGTATACATTGCCCGCATCATTGTAAGTTCCACTTATTCCGTATGCATTTGTAAACAATGAATCAATTCGGTCATCAACTCTTTCATCAGTAAAGTATTTGTTTGTGCCTTCAGGTAAATTAGTAGTTGTATAATTTGCTAGAACATTAGTTATTGCTGTGCCATCACCAGTAATAGTACTGAATGTGCCTGCCGCTGGAGTTATTGCACCTATTGTTGTGTCATTAATTGAACCAAGCCAGATTCGAACATCATTCAATTCAGATAATCCAGTACTAAGAAGGTCTGCACCTTGTGTATCTAATCCACCTAAATGTAAACCAGTAGTGGTGCCCGTTAATGGACCTTCAAATTTGCCAGCAACAAAAGTTTCTGCACCAACTGTCCATTTATCTGAAGATTCAGACCATGTTAGTAATTTATTTGTGGCTGTTCCTCTTTCAATTTCAATTCCACCGTCTTCAGAGGGAGTCCCAGTTTCATTTGAATTAAGAAGCAATGTGCTATCTGCAAAAGTTACAGTTTCAGAATTTACAGTAGTTGTTGTGCCTGTTACTGTGAGGTTACCCTCAATTTTAACTGTACCATTTTCAGAAGAAATAACACCTGCATTTGCGCCGTTATCTAATACTAGTCTTTCACCTTGAAGGTAGAGATTGTCACCAAATTTGATTTGTTCTGCCATGTGCTATTCCAAAATACTAATAAGTTATTATTATATGTATTTATCTTATGGGTTAGAAACAGGCAATAAAAAAGCCACCCGAAGGTGGCTTTCTATATTCAATATATAATAAAATATTATACGAATGAAAGGTTTGCCATAGCAATTTTTGAAACGTAGTCAGCCGCATTACCAAGTGATGATGCAGTGTTGTTCAATTCAACATACCCGTAACGAGTCATGAATGAAACTACTGGTTCGAAAGTTGATGGGTCAACCACAACGCCTGATGACATTAAAGGAACGTATGGGCAATAGAACGCAGCCGCGTCAATTTCGCCTTGACCTTTATAGCCTAAAAGAACATCTGTTGTGTCTGAAGCATATGTATTTACATAGATACGCATAGTACCGTTTAGAGTACCAACAAACTTAGTGTTTGTAGGTGCTTCAAAAGTACCTTCAGTAGTACGAGCAAATGCTGATGTAGTTGCTGACTGTAGCACTGTAAGTGCCGCAGGTGAAACAACTGCCCAGTTTGCCGCGCCTCTACGAGTACGTTGAGCGATTAAGTTCGCTTCACGATTCATCATAGTTGCAAGTACCGCATGTCTGTCACCAACGAAAGTTGGAGTACCAGTAAATGTACCATTCATATCAAATGATGCTGTGCCCGTAGCAAGAGAGCCTAGTGAACCTAGAACTTCTTGGTCGATTTCAGCAGTGATTTCCATAGCAAGTGCTGCCATGATTTCTGCTTCAACATCTAAGCCGTGCATTGAATTAGCATCTTGTGCCGCTTCAAATGTCCAACGTGCTGATAATTTACGTGTCTTCGCTTCAACTGTTTGCTTTAACACTTGAATTGACATTTTGTTACCTGCATCGCCTTCCATTGACGCTGTACCGGCTGGAGCCGATGAACCGTCGCCTGAATAAGACTGTGCGATATCAAAAGGTGAAAGTGCTTCAGAACCAGCAGTTGCACCGCCAGTAGTTTCCGCATATCTTACACGTAGTGAGTGAATTTGTCCAACTGGACCAGTCATTGGCTGTACGCCGATGATTTCGTTTGCAATTACAGTAGGCATAACACGTCTGATGATTGGTAAAATAACTTTGTTCAAAGTAGCAATATTACCAGCCTGTGATGCACCTGCTGAAGCACTTTCTGTAAGTGCTTGTTTTGTGTTTTCTAAAACTGTTGACATTACGTCACGCTTGTTACCTTCTAGACCATCTAGAAGTGTTTCACGTGTAGTGTCCCAGTTATTTCCTTCGAAAAGATTTTCCATCTTTTTCTCCTGTTTCTGGTTATTATTTAAGTCCAGCCAATTTTTTTAACTGAATTATATTGGCATCGCTACTCTGTGATGGAGTTGATGAAGTAGTTACTACTTCTTCGTCTCTGTCGCCAGTGTGTTCTGTTACTTTGCCTTCATTTAACGATTGTTTTGTCTCTGTAGAGACACTTTCATTCAAAACTGCAGGTAAATATTTCTTAAATGCAGATTTTAAATTAGTTGTTTTTACTGTTTCAAGTAAGTCACTCATTACCGTACGCTTTTCTTTGCCTAGAGGCGATAAAAGACTTTCCATGACCTTGTTTCGGTCCATTCTGTCTTCTAGCACTTTCTTCGCAGTTGAAACGCTTGAAATGGCTTCTTCTTTTTCAGTAATTGTTGCTTCCAATTTAGCAATCGTGGATGCAGTTTCTTCTAATTTTTTAGTAATCTTAGCAACTTCAGTACCTTCACTTAATTGTGATGTCATGAATTCGCCTGCGAATGTTTCAAAAATTTTACGGCCAAACTCGTTTTCTTTCGCCGCTTGGATGTCCTCTTTAAGAACAGCCAATTCAGAACGTAGAGCAGTTTCGATAGTCTTTTCGACTAATTCTGCTGAACGCTTGATAAATGAATCCTTAGTTTTAGTAAGAATTTCTTTACCTTCTGCTACCATGCGTACTTTAGTTTCCACTAAGTCACGCTTATCATCGTGGAATTCCGCAAGTTCACGTGAAAGTTGTTTAACAACGAAGTCTTTAGTTCTATCTAAATGTTCGTTAACTTTAGCACGGTCGTCACGTAATTCTTTAACTTCTGACGCTAATTGAGAAGTAATGAATTTTTCAAGGAGAGATGCATGTTCAGAAATTGCTTTCTTGTATGCAACACGTTCTGCGATTAGTTGTTCACGGTCTGTCTTGAACTCTTCCATTTCAGTTTTAATTGCTGTTGAAAGCATGTTATCCATGGCTTCTACAATTACTGATTTGTCGTGTTCAAACTTTTGTGCGAACTCTTCACGCAACTCGGCTGTTATCTCCTCTCTTGCTTCATTTATTTGTGCTTCCCAAGCCTCTGATATTTGCACTGAAACTTCTTCAGATAAAACATCAGACTCAAGAAGACCAGCAAGGATTTCATTTGTTACCATTGTTGGTTCTCCTTCTTCTATTAAAGTTTAAGTTCTCTAATGAACTTAACTATTTCTTTTGACAAGTACTTTTGAGCCGACTTGTCCATTTGAACATTCTGTGCTAACTTCCATGTTTCGAAGCCGCCATTCATGTTCATCAATCCTTCGTATATTGCTTTCGGATATGCGTCCGGGGCACTTGGCTGTGCCACAATATCGACAGTGATAATTTCATAATTGCTCACTTTACCAGCGTGGTCAACTTCACCAGAACCACGAGACGAGACACCTAAAGTGGCACCTGATTCGATTAATGTTCTAATAATGTTACCCATTGGCGTAGGAACAATCTTCAGTTTACCAAAGCCGTTTGCACCATCCATCCACATGTTTTCAATTATGTGTGAAACACGGTCAACATTTACTGTCAACTCAGGTGGGTGGTCGCATTCGCCTAACACTGGATATCCATCCTTAATTCTTGCTTGGACTGATTCCACTGCTTTGGAAATTTCACTTGCAGGGTACATTCTTTGGTTAGCATTCTTAACGTCACCTTGGACGAAAATACCTTCCATGAACATACTCTTACCACCATCTTCCGTTTCAACAATTCTTGATTTAACATTTGCTTGATTATGTGTATATTTTTCAATAAGAACGGTCATTGGTTTCTCCAAATAGAGTTATATTACTTAGGCTTTTTTCGGCGCTGGCGCTTTTTTATTGCCAACTGTGTTTACATTACCTGTTTTCATATCTTCTGCTTTTGCTGAGCCGCCTGATGTGTTACCATCATTTTGTCCAACTGGTCCTGCATCACTTTCGTCTGCACCACCATCTTTGGCTACTGGTGAAGAACCTTCTCCATCATCGCCTTCTTTAGCAGTTGCTGGAATAGTATACTCTTCCAACTTTTCGTCTTCGTCTAAGTCTTCAGATGCCGCTTCTTCAACTGATTCATCAGTTTCTTCTGCTTCTTCGAAAGTTTCTTCAACTGACTCTTCCATTTCTGGCTCATCAATATCTAAATCCATGTCCATATCCATGTCCATGTCTTCGCCTTCTTCGTCTTCATCTTCTGCATCATCTTCACCTGACATAATTTTTTCAAATTCTGCTTCTAGGTCTGCTAATGCTGACTCTAAATCTTCAACTCTGTCTTCAATCTCTTCCGCTGGCTCTTCTTCACCCATTTCTAGGTCTTCTTCAGCATCATCGTCAGACATTTCTTCGTCATCAAAAATTTCTTCTGTTTCGATTTCGTCAGAATCTTGCTCGATATCATCGTTCAAAGTTTCAACTTCATCTGTTTCTTCAATTTCCTCAAGTTCTTCTTCTACAACTGTGTCGCTTTCGTTAAGAGAATCCTCGTGGATTTGTCGTGCTTGTTCAACAACGAAGTCATGTAAAAGCGATTCGGCTTTTGCAGTTTCCTCATTGATTAACAATTCTAGCACTTGTTCTAGTGTACTTCTTGACATGTTAAGTCTCCTTAAAAATCTTATTCATAGCCACCAATCGCGGCAGGTTATAGAAACGAACACACATATACTCATATTAAGTCTATAGTGGGTTTCATACACAAGTATTTATAGGGATTAAGTGAGTATATCGATGATACACTCGGAAATGAGCAGTTTTTAAGGTTATTGCTCTTAACCTAAGATATTTAGTAAGTTTTACTATTCTTTAAAACTATACTTAATAACAAAAATATAGATATTATAAGTCTAATTCTCCAGCACCAGCCGCCGTTGCATCTGCTGAGCCGCCATATTGCTTCTTAACTTGTTCGTTATCAGATGCTTTTTGGAACTTTCTGTACTCTCTTATCTTTCTAAGTTTAGAAAGGTGTTCAAGAGTCAAGCGAGATTTACGAGTATCTTCTAAATCGATAGCGTTAAACTCGTCCTCTTCTGGCGAATAGTTTTCATTTATTTCAATATATTTCATACTAGTATTTATACATTCTCGTCTGTTTCTGTATCATCTTCGGCATTTTCAGCACCAGATATAACAGAACCTTCTTCGTCATCACCTTCTAAGTCATCGAAGTCTTCAGCGCCGCCATCAAAGTCGCCACCTCCGGGTCCTGGTGATGCTCCAACCCCTTTAAGCCCGTCATCACTGCCTTGCATTGGGTCTTCAACATCGTTCTCTTCTTTCCACATCATTGAATTTTCTAAGATTTCTTCTTCAGATAGTCCTAAGAAACGTTTCATTGCAAAACGTTTACTGATGTAATCTGCACTTTCGACACTTGTAAATACATTCATTGCTACTTGGTCTACTTCTGCTTGACGATACTTACCAAAGTTTTGTACAGTATTAAATGCCAAATCAAAAGAACTACTTTCAATCATAACGCCACGATGTTTTAAGAACATCTTAAATTCTTTATCTAGTTCTTCAACAATAAGTTGTTGTAGTCTTTCGCAATATTTCGTAAATCTAAACTCTTGTATCATTGCAGTACCAGTTCGTCCGTCATTAAACGCAGAACCATTTGCATCCATACCACCCAAATAACTTGGTGGAACACGTAAACCTCTTAATAGTTTATCATTAAAGAACTTCAAGTCATCAATTTGACCTAAGTTCTCGCCACCTGGAAGTGTTTCGACTTTAGAACCACGACCTTCAGCCGTTTGAGCAAAGAAGTAATCTTCCATAATAGAAAGTGGATTGTATGCACTATCAACAACGTTAGCACCACCACCTGTTTTAGATGGGATTCTTCGTTGATGAATTTCATTCTTAATACGTTCTAAATGTTGTCGTGCTTTATGAGTTGGCATATCACCAACATCAATATAAAATACTCTACGTTCTGGCGCACGTTGCACACGATAGATAATAATACTATCTTCTAATAATTCTTTTTGCTTGTATACTTTAAATACAGGCTCAAGCATACTTGTACCAAACGGCCAGTATTGGTCGATACCTTCACTTAAAGACACATGAATAACATGCTTGGCGTCAATCGCCGTTGTAGTTACATCTTGTGCAAACCTTGAACCTTGGCCTTCAGCACCAGAAGAATAACTCTGTTGCATGCCAGCAGTAGATGTAGGAATACCCATCTTCTGACTACCAGTTTGCGATAGTTTTACTGTGTCCGCCGTAATGTTAAGACTTTGCATATTGATATCTAAATCTTTGATATAATAGGCTTCAATTTTCTTACCTTTGCCTTCGTTTACAACAACTTTTTCAACTTTTGATGGATTTACCCAATATAACTTATATGTCTGTGGGTCTCTTACGAATAATTGGTCGCCATATTTGACTGTATTTCTAAAAATTCTAAAAATACGTTTGTTCATTTTGTTCATTGAACACCATTGGCGCAATGATTTTTGAAGAACTTCGTTTTCAGTAAACGATGGGTCATCATTGTATTGAACGTGAAATGGTAGTTTAGTAGTTTCACTAAACAAAGTAGAGAACTCAGCAATTGTATCTAACGCCGCATTAACTTCGGAATCCATGTCCATTTGGTCATATTGTCCATATCGTTGAGTTCTATTGGGTTGTCCCATATAGACTTCTGGCAGCCAACTGCTATATTTTGAACTCGAAGCATTGTTTGATGCTGGTCCAGTTTCTACAGATGGGCGTGATATACCATCGTATGTTTTAAAGTACTTTTTCCAAGTCATAATTGATTCCTAGTTCTTTTATTTATATTAACATATTCCATGTTCATTGTCAACCATTCTACTTTAATTCTCTCGTAACTCTTTAAGAAGTTGATTTAATTGAGCCAATATTCTTTGTTGTGTAGCATCTACATTCGTTGAGCCTTCTGCGGTGTTGCCTTGCATCATAGATAATAATGTGTTCTTTAATGTTTGGGCAGCGCCCTGTTTTTCTAAAATATCTGCTTCTTTATTATTCTTAATTTGCTTTATCATATCTGCTGTATACTCTTGAAATTGTTTCGCTTGTTTGTCGCTCTGCGTTCGGATTCCGCCATCATTATTAGAGGTAAAGTCTGTTGCAGTTCTATTATCATTACTGAATACATTAGTTCCAAAAAGGCTACCAGCAAAGTCGCCAATAAGTGCAGGAGCACTTAATAACTTCAATCCAACATTTCCAATAGTTACTACTACCTGTTTCACACCGGTTGCCGCATTATTCATTCCATCGATAATATTTGCGTTTGCTTTAATTGTCCTTTCGGCTTGTTCAGCGAATGCTCTGTTCGTGTTAGTCAAGTTTCTTACGTTATCAATAAAACCAGGCATTAAAGTGTTGATTGCTGATTCTTGGGACACTTGTGCTTGAACTTTCTGGTCCCTGTTTTCCATCATTACAGCATCTGCGCCTTTTTTACCAGTATCACCGCCAGATATTTTTTGACCAATTTCAGGAAGTGTTTGCATATATTCGGCAATTTGTGCTATCATTGCCATGGTCCCATCAGCGATTGCAACTGACCTATTGGCTGGGTCAGACATAGTAGCAATCAAATCTTGAATAAATGCTGTTCCTTCTTGTGCCATAAAACCTTGAAATGCGTCATCGCCTTGTGTTTCTAATACAGTGGCTGCCTGTTGTGAAAAGCCTATCATTTTTTGTCCAGCCATGGTTCCAGCCATTTCTTGAAATTGAGATGTTTGCATGAAGTTAGTTTCGCCTGCTCCCAATCTTGCTGTTATTAATTCGGCTAATGGATTTTTCATTCCACCCATCATTTTCATTCCACTTTCAATTGAACTTCGCATTTCCCTTGGAAGTGTTAAAAGCATGCCTTGTGATTCATCATCTAAACTGTTCTTCAGTATACTTGCCGCTTCTTCCATAGAAACTTTCAATACATTTGAAGTGGCTTGTACATTGTTCATAAAACTGTCCATGCCCGCTCTTAATTGCTGTTGGTCTCTGCCTTGTAATTGACCTGAAATTCTCAGTGAGTCCAAGTATTCTCCGGCGAGATGAGCAACTGGTCCAAATTCCATACTAAATTGGTCCATTATGCCGCCTTCTGCTCTTGCAATAGTATTAACAAAGTCTAAGGTACTCTTTACGCCAACTACGCCAACTGCTTGAGAAAATTGTTTAGTAAAGTCTGCCGCTTGTCCAAAAGTAAATCCAGTTTCACTGATTGTATTTGCAATTGAAATGAACCCCTCATTTAAGCCACCAATTCCTGCCATAAGACCAGACTGACGTATGTCTGACGCCAAATCAAATCGTTGTTCGAATCCAGCCATAGATGCTTCTTCGGCACCCGCACTTAAGGCGATAACACCCAAAGCCGCTTTTTTGAAAAAGCCCAGTTGCTCTTCTTGTCTTTTTTCTTGCTTTAAGGTTGAAACAGCGTCATCTCTAGACATACCTGATTGTATTAATCGTTGGGTATCTCTTTCTAGTTTAGTTGCTTCCAGTTGATTCTTTCGCAACTGGTCAATAATACCACTTGATGAACCACTCCATCCGTCTTTAACACTCTGAGAAAGATTGTTCAGTATTCCATGAGTTCTGGCAGTGCCTTGGGTTTCTTTACTCGAGGCTTTTTCTGTCGCTTTAACTGTATTTTTTGTAGCAGTTACTGCCTTAGCCGCCTGCGACTGTGATACACTCTCACCATTCTTTATCGCAGTGAGGAGTTGCGTCATTGCTGAGTTTTGAGCAGCCATCTTCTGGAGTGTTTGTTCCATTTTCGTTGCAGTCGCTTCTGTACCCCATTGCTGGATACTACCACTTATGCCCGAAATAAACACATCTTGTTCTTCTGCCATGAAATACCTCTAAAATAGTTATAAAAACTTCGTAGTTATTAGATAAGATAAATAATTATGTATATACTTAATTACTATCTTCATTATACTGTATTTATCAAAGGACAAACAAATGAACACCAATGAGAACCCATTATCAAAATATTTTCGTAAACCGGGAATATATGTACAAATTCCAACTGGTGGCAGATTTAATCCAGAAATAGAAAAAACTGTATTGGACGAGTTACCTATACTTCCGATGACTGCTATTGATGAAATATCAATGCAAAATCCTGACGAATTACTTAACGGAGAGGCTTTAGTCAACATTATAAAAAGTTGTGTACCTTCAATACCAAATCCGAGAAACTTATGTAATGTCGATGCAGAACTAATTTTCTTAGCAATCAAATACGCAACATATGGCAAGGATGTTGAACATACTCATACTTGCTCAAATTGTAAAGAACAGGCTGATTACAATATAGATATGAATCACATTCTCGAAAAGTTTCCAGATATTGATGATATTCCGCCAATCGAACATGAAGACCTAAAGATATTTGTTACTCCGCCAAAATTAGACAGTTTAACTAGATTAGCACTAATGGAAGTTGAGCAGGCTAGAATATTGTCAAGTATGTCATCTGTCCAAGAAAAGGAAGGTGATGATGATGCCCGAGAAATGGAAATGGCGAAACAATTTGCTGTTAGTTTCAGAAAAGTGTCAAAACAGAATGTAGACTTGTTGATTAGTGCAATTGATAGGATAGAAACTCCAGATACAGTTGTGAGAGATATCAAGTCTATTGAAGAGTTTATGAACAATGTGCCCGCAGACATTGTTAAAAAGGTAAATACAATTGTCAACAGCGTTGTGCCAGACTTATCAGAGATTTCGACATTTGAATTTACTTGTGAGGCATGTGATAACGTAGAGAAAGTTACGTTTGATATGAATCCTGTAAATTTTTCCTCCGCTGGTTAAAGACTGCCAGCGACACCGAAGTCAGAGAGAAACAAGAGTCTTATAAGAAATCACTTGATACTCTACACAAATCATTGTATAAACTAACTTGGTTTATGCGAGGGGGTGTCAGTATATCTGAACTCCATGATATGCCGGCGAATCACTTAAAGTACTTAAATGAGGTTGTTTCTGAGAACTTCGAACTCAGTAAAAACGCTGGAACACCTATTTTATAAAAAAAGTTATAAAAAGGGTTGACATCACTAATTCTTTATGTTAGTATGGTGAACATAACTAATATAAATTGATTCAAATAAATTTCAAATCTAATAAAATTCCCCTCCCCGATACAAAATCTAAAGATATTATGGCTAATAATGATTCTAATAAAACAATACATAGTGGAACTGTTAGTCGGGATGCCGACTCGGGATTGAGGGCGTATGAGAACCATACGTTCAGATAAGTTGGGATGAACTCCGACACTGCTTCTCGTTAACCACACCGACTGTTTGTAACGTAAAACATCCAGTACTCTAAAGGTACATGGGTGACTAGTATATATCGTACAGAAATGTACACACTGCAGGTAGATTATTATAATACTACCAACTTTGATAATATTTTATTCTATGTGGATTAATCAAAGTGCCGTTGGGTCGAAAGACGCAATACTAAGTTAAGAGGGAATCGCCAACCGACCTCGCCATTACTAGTGGCTAACTTAGACATAGAATCTGACGAACTTATCAAGTTTTTTAGCAATTGCCCCGGTGGATGGGCAATTGTGTCTTCCAAACTATCAAGCAGTTTATAATATAGATATATAATTATATGGAAGAAATAAATATCAATGAAATGTTCTTTGAGTGAAACGAAAAGAAATTTCTGAAGATATTAGGTCTTTAGACCTATTAAGATATAAACAATGAGACAATAATGAGTGAATGGACATATAATAATAAAGTTGTGAGTGATTTGCCTGATGATGCTGAGGGATTTGTGTATTTGATTACGAACCTTGAGAATAATCGCAAATACGTAGGTAAGAAGTTAGCAAGATTTAAAACCACTAAACCACCTCTTAAAGGAAGAAAGAACAAAAGACGTGGATTTAAAGAAAGTGATTGGAGAACCTATTGGGGTTCGTCTGACCATTTGAATGCGGATGTAAAAAAATTAGGTCCCGATAAATTTTCCCGTGAGATTCTACACTATTGCCCGAGTCGTGGTGCATTAAGTTACGTAGAAGCAAAAGAACAGTTTGACCGTAGAGTACTTGAAACCGATGAGTACTACAATGGTATTATCAATGTACGAGTAGGAAGTTCGAAGATTCTTACTGAGTATCTAATCAGTGTTAAGAAAAAAGTATAGGTTTCAACAACCACTGATATATTCCTATAAAATCAATACATAAGAAAAACATATTCTGTACAAGCAATGGCTTGTCTTTTAACGTTGCAAACACATAGATTGCTATGATATGTCCCGTTGCGAATATTGGAAACGCCCACTTTGATTCTGGAATATTGATGGATATCAATACGCCTGCACAGACAAACATGCCCGTTCCAATCCATTTCATCTTTTCAATGTAATTCATTTTTGTGTGATTTCTCTCAATAGTATAGGTCTATTTAGATAAAAGAAAACCCAGCATCATTGCTGATACCGGGCTTCCCGTCTTACAACCCTTAAATTTAAGGACCTTTTTGTGCTTTTTTATGGATGGTACGTTAAGGTCTAACCCATCCCAACCCCCCGAAGAGGGCAACTCTAATACTTACGAACATAAGCATAGAGCAAAGCAACGAGTCCTGTGTCGATGAGAGAGGTTTAGAGGAGACATAGACACTCGTTGATATATATAATAATAACATAACTAAACCACAATGTCAACCCTTTTTCTAGTTTTATTTATATAATTTAACTAATTCTTTCACTTCTTCCCAAGAATTGTAGCAATCGAACTGGAATTGCAGTCTGGTATCGGTTGTTGGGCTAACTGAATGTGATTTAGTACCCGAGTTTAGTATCACAATAGACGAAGGATATTGATATGTGAACAATATATCTTCAGTTTCTTGTGTTTCGTGGAAGTCTAGTGATTGTGGGAATGTAAGTGGAAACGTTATACACGTTGGTCGATATGTATCAATGTGTCTTGCTAATCCTTGATTGCTAAAGTCGCCAGCAACTAACTGCCAACCAGCAAATCCTGTGCCTTTAGAAGCATCAATGTAATCAAAACTTATATTGAAGTCTTTAAAGATATTAAGATAGTGTCGTATTATATCTTCTTCTAATAGTTTCTTATCGTAACATACGTCTTGTGGTGTCTTATTACCAAGCGAACTTATGTAGTTTTTAAATTCATAGTTGTCTATGAAACTTAAAAAGTCGTTAGGATTAAATTCTATTTGTGGAAGTTCTATTACAAAGTCACTTATGTCCATTTTACTTTGTGTTCCACGTTTTTATTTTTCGTGAATATGGGAGATTTTCGATTTTTAATCCGTCATATGTGCCCCATCCAAACAATCTATTATTATAGACATTATCGAAATATATTTCTAAACGTTGTTGATAGTAATCTATTTCATCTTCTACATTGTTTGTGAATAAATCTACTAGTGTATTGAACTTGCCAATATTCCAATCGAAAGTGCCTAATTCAAATTCTCCAGAAGGTCTAGGATTAAATTCTTGGAAATGTAATTTACCAGTTTTTCTTTCTTTAGAAAATTCTGTAATTAAAATTCTGTTCTTTACGGTTATGTGGTCTTTCAACTTTCTATAAAATTCTTCTACAATAGTAATATCTTCTTCAGGAAAATCTACCCACGGATATAGGTATAGATACGCAATGTTATTGCCCACTACATTATCATCTCCGAATTTACCCATACTATAATGGTATATGTGATACTCGCCATCATTATC
>Ga0209090_10001175_pt1 | contig 16743 bp, 17 predicted proteins | sample ArcticOcean_MG_C_9_FD_187432 | JGI IMG/M metagenome (GOLD analysis project Ga0209090, IMG submission 187432) | Marine microbial communities from western Arctic Ocean - ArcticOcean_MG_CB2_152 (SPAdes) (version 2) | ecosystem: Environmental > Aquatic > Marine > Oceanic | place: Arctic Ocean... | reverse complement strand
TGTAATCGCAGCAATCATTATCGCTCCATCTACTATTCCTGAATCATCTGAAGATTTATCTTTTTTTTGCTTTGTAATCTCATCTGTTACGACCTTTTTCACATCTCTAAGATTAACTCTGTCCTCCGGTCTCTTTGGTCCAGACAAGCATGCTTGTACGCTAGAAATATCAAGATGTAAATTATCACTATAAATAATTTCATCAGACGAGTCTCTAAATAGACCAACTTTTTTAGAATATTCCTCAATTATTTTTATATGCGATTCTTCTTTGCCCGTAGTATTCATATAACTTAAAGTCATATCATCTATGGGGAAAAATCCACATGTGGCACCATACTCTGGAGCCATATTTGCTATAGTACAACGATCTGCAATTGATAAAAAATCTAGAGCGTCACCATAAAACTCTACAAATTTACCAACAACATTTGCTTTACGTAATTGCTCAACTATAGTTAAAACCAAATCAGTTGCAGTAGTAGACTTCTCTAGTTTTCCAGTCAAATTAAAACCTATTACTTCTGGTAACAACATAGGGATTGGCTGTCCTAACATAGCAGCTTCTGCTTCAATGCCCCCAACTCCCCATCCAAGCACACCAAGACCATTAACCATTGTAGTATGGGAATCTGTCCCCACTACCGTATCAGGATATAAAGTCTCATTCTTATTAAAGATTACTTGAGAAATATACTCGATATTAATTTGATGAATAATACCATTGTTAGGCGGCACAATTCTGAGATTTTCAAATGCACTCTGTCCCCATTTTAATAATCTATATCTTTCAATATTTCTTTTATATTCAAGCTGTGTATTTAAATCCTTAGAGTCAGCGGTACCATAATGATCAACCATTACAGAATGGTCTATTATTAAATCAGTCTGGCATTGAGGATTAATTAATTTTGGATCTCCATTTAATTTTTTGACAGCATCACGCATAGACGCTAAATCAACAACCGCAGGTACACCAGTAAAATCTTGCATAATAACTCGACTAGGATAAAAGGTTATTTCTGTTTGATCTTGAATACTTCCATTCCATGACAGGAATTTATCAATAACATCACCTGAATCAGATTTATTATTTCTTATATAGTTTTCAAATAACACTCTAAGTGAGTACGGCAAGTGTTTAATTTCAGCCTTGTTAATGTTATAAATATCATATGACTGGTTTGATTGATTAATTTTGTCTTTAAAATCCATGTTTTCTTATCCCTCAAAAAATTGTCAATATTTTATCATATAATATAATAAAAATTCTGTTTTATTTAGCTGGCACTACCTTTTTGATATGCTCAATGCTGATTCCATAAGGATTATCAGCCTTATTCTTATCAAAAACCCCAATTATCCTCTTCCCCTCATTTATTTTGATCATAGCCTCGCTTAAAATATCTTCTAGTTTTTTACTATATTTTAATCTATACAGCCTAGGGAGAGAGTTATTTGAAATATTTTTGATCAGAATAATAAATTGAGCATCTATTTTTTTAACATATAAAATATTAAATTTATCAGGAAAATCTGATGTCACTGGATATCCAAGATTATCAAATATTTTAACCTGTAAAAATAAAAATAAAAATAATATTGATATCGATAAATATATCATTTTCTTAAAAGATTCTTTTTTCATAAGAACGAAAATTAATATTCCGTAAATTATTGTTAATAATATAATGATAAAATAAATATTCATTTCTATTAATAACCCTTTAAGCTATATGGAGTAAGAATTTCATTATTAGCATAAATAGATTTAAAATTACCTTCTGAGTCAAGACGAAATTTTGTTATTGTTAACTCTGAGTCTTCATTCTTTAGAACAACGTCTCCTATAAATACCAATCTTAAAGATGGATTTACTTTTTCAATAATTATTTTAGCTTCAACCGGATCATTGCTCTTATGGTCATATAAATATAAATTCACAACATATTCTCCCGGGATAATACCTCGTAACGTTACTACTTCACGGTTTATGGGATAAATAACTTCTTTACCATCAATTATAACTTTATCATTGATTACTCCTCTGTCGTCCCTATCCAAATGCAGCCAGCCAGCGTCTTTTTTTAAATATGATACGATTTCACCATTAGGATCCTTTACCCAAAGATCTATATCGTCAGGAAGGCTATCTTTCCAATCAACAGTTATAATATACTCAGCTTTCATATTAACATTACCAAGTTTAGTAATAGGATTAATAAATAATATAGTTATGAAAAATAGAAATGTAAAACCTAGAAGAATATTGAATAATAAATCTGTAAATGGATCAAAGTTAGAATATCTTTTTTTCATCTTTATAAATTTTCTTTAGTTCATCGTCAAAAAAAGGAATGCATGTATTGCATGTATGAAATATTTTATAAACAAATATCTCTAAATATTTATACTGCATTGATAATAAAATTGATGTTACTAAACCAGTTAATGTTGTATATAAAGCAACTTTCATTCCATCGCTCATATTCTGGAGCAATGTATTCATTAACGTTAAATCAAAATTTTCAATCTCAGTGATTGCTGATAACATTATAATAAATCCTATGACTGTTCCAACTAACCCTAATTTTAATAATAAATCTACGACAAACCATCCTGTTTCTAATTTGCTAGTTAAATCATTTTCAAAGCTATTCCTGGCCTCCTCTATCTCCTTATTGTTAGAAGTTAGGGAGATAATTGACGTGATATATTTTGCTAAAGTTATATCGTCATGATGATTTGATTTCTCAAAAGAAGTAATATTTTTTACTGCATCTTTTTTTGAATCAGATGATAAATTTTCTAGAAATAATTTAATATTTAGATACCTGTCTTTAATAAAAAATAATTCAATTCCAACTTTTAAAGTAAAAATAAAGAAAATAAATATTATTAAAGAAGAAATATGACTGATATCATTAGACAACATTAAGAGCAAGAAACCAAATTGATGTGCTACTAGCAACGAAATAATTAAACTTATAAAAAATAAAAACCATTTTATAAAAATTAAATCACTTGCGTGTTTTTTTAACATAATTAGTTAGATTAATTTTTTTGGGTCTAATAACTTCAAGATCTGAGATCTTGTTAAATCAGTTTTTTCTTCCGTGATATCTATAATTGATTTATCTGTCTTATAAGCTTCTTTTACTATTTTTGACGCTAAGTCATAACCAATGGTTTCATTTAATTTAGTGGCAATTATAGGATTCTTTTCCAAATTAGATTTAATATTTTTTTCATTTACTTTAAAAGTATCAACAGTATCAGCTAAAGAATAAACAGAATTTATTAATAAATTAAAAGACTCTATTGTATTTTTTGCAATAAGAGGAAGCATTGTATTTAGCTGAAAACTTCCAGATATACAAGCTATGTTGATAGCATTATGATTACCCGTTACCTGTGCCATCGCCATTAATACTGCCTCAGGGATCACAGGGTTTATTTTGCCTGGCATTATGCTGCTTCCTGGTTGCAAAGGTTTCAGAGTAATCTCTGAGAGACCTGAAACTGGCCCGCTGTTCATCCATCTTAAGTCATTAGATATCTTTGTTAGACATGACGCTACTCTGAGCAATGCTCCGCTCATGGTTAAGATATGATTTTGAGAACTAATCATTTCAGATTTATTTGGATTAGATGTAAATTTTGCACCTGTCTTGCCTAGTATTTTATTTAATTCAGTAGAAACTAATTTCCCAAAATTCTTTGGGGCATTTAACCCTGTTCCAATCGCAGTTCCACCTATAGGCAAATACTGTAATTCTTCAGCGCTTTGAAGCAATGGCTGGTTGCAGTGCACTACCTGTTCTCTCCAAGACTCTATTTCATAACTAAATGACAAAGGCACGGCATCCATTAAATGTGTTCTGCCAGACTTGATAACATCTTTCACTTCAAATTCTTTATCAATTAATTTCATTGTAAAATAATCTAGGGCATCATTTAACTCTAAAGCTAACAGCACAGAGCAAATATTTATTGTTGTTGGGATTACATCGTTTGAACTCTGTGATTTATTAATATCATCATTAGGATGAATTTTTTTCTTAAGTTTGTTAGAGACAGTAGTTGCTAATACTTCATTCATATTCATATTAGTGCTTGTACCCGACCCTGTTTGATATAAATCAATCGGAAACTGATCATAATATTTATCAATATTTTTATGAATATCTAATGCGCAACTGCTGATAGCTTTTGCTGTTGTGGCTGGCATTAATTTTGCTTTATGATTAGCCAATGCGCAAGCAGCTTTCAGCGCAGCCAATGACTCTATAAAATCTGGAGGAAAAACATCTCCACTAATTTTAAAGTTATCTATTGCTCTCTGGGTTTGGGCTCCATAAAGTGCATTTTTAGGAACTTTTATCTTTCCCAATGAATCCTCTTCTGTTCTGAAAGTAATTTTTTTCATATGATTTTTTAAATTTATAATTATTATTATGTTATAATATCATCTTTGAGATAAATGTGGTTATGAAAAAAGATGATTTACTCTCAATCTCTCCCCTAGATGGAAGATATTCAGATGCATGCAAAGACATAAGTGATGTCTTCTCTGAATACAGCTTAATTAAACATAGAGTTTTTGTTGAGATTAAATGGTTCATATTTTTGTCAAAAATTGATAAAATTAAAGGACTCCCAAAAATAAAGCTCAAGGATGAAAAATTCTTGTTAAACATTTATGCTAATTTTAGCTTGAGTGATGCAAAACTAGTGAAAAAACTAGAGAGCACAACAAAGCATGATGTGAAGGCTGTAGAATATTTCTTAAAACTAAAGTTTGATACTAATTCTAGTCTCAAAAAATATAAAGAATATATTCATATATGCTGTACCTCAGAAGATATTAATAATCTTTCTTATGCTCTTATGGTGAAGACGGGACAGGGTTTAATATCAAATAAACTCAATACCCTGAATATATTAATTAAAAAATATATAAGAAAGTATTCCAAGAATATTATGTTATCGCATACTCATGGTCAACCTGCAACTCCAACGTCAATGGGGAAAGAATTTTTAAATTTCTATGCCAGGCTTGATTTTTTACAAAAAAAAATAAAAGATCTTAGTGTTATGGGAAAATTTAATGGTGCTACGGGGAATTATTCTGCTCATAGCATAACCTTTCCAAATATAAATTGGCCTCTTATTAATAAAAAATTTATTAATAGCTTAGGGGTCCAAGAAAATAAATATACAACTCAAATAGAACCTCATGATTATATTTGTGAAATCTCTAATAATATAGCTCATGTAAATTCCATCCTTATTGGATTTTCTCAAGATATGTGGTCATATATTTCAAAAAATTATTTCATACAAAAAAATATTTCCGGGGAAATTGGTTCTTCCACCATGCCTCATAAGATTAATCCTATTAATTTTGAAAATGCCGAAGGTAATCTAGGTCTGGCCAATAGTGTATTAAAATTTTTATCTGAAAAGCTAGCAATATCTAGACTTCAAAGAGATTTATCAGATTCAACAGTACTAAGAAATATTGGAATTTCATTTGGTTATTCATACCTAGCTTATGAAAACTTAATGACAGGTCTCCGTAAGTTATCAATAAATAATAAAAAAATTGATGCTGATATTGTTGACGCGTGGGAAATATTAGCTGAACCCATACAAATGGTTGCCAGAAAATATCATATTTCAAATTCTTATGAACTACTAAAAAAAGTTACTAGAGGTAAGCTGGTGGACAAAGAAGTCATACACAAACTTATTATATCTCTCAAGATACCAGAAAATGAGAAAAAGTTACTTCTTGATCTGACACCCAAAAAATATATTGGTTATGCAATAAAGCTGTGTAATGAGAAATACTAATCTTGACAAGATAGTCCAGCTTGAAAACCTTATTCAACTGTATGGTCATGAATTTCAATCAATTGGCAATGAGATAAAAATATATTTATTAAATGACAGCGAGATCCATATTATTGTTAGTGGTTCCATTGAGATTTATACTTATAATATTTCAAACGCAGATCATAAATATTCGTCAAAAAATACAGAGGATGCTAAAACCATTTTAAAACAGTTTCTTATTTCTTAGGCTTCATATGAGGAAATAATAAGACGTCCCTGATAGATGCTGAATCAGTAAACAACATGATCAGCCTGTCTATTCCAATTCCAGCACCAGCAGTAGGCGGCATACCATACTCAAGAGCCGTTACAAAATCTTCATCGTAACTCATTTTCTCATCATCATCTGAATTAACCTGATCCTTGAATCTATTAGATTGCTCTTCAGGATCATTTAGCTCTGAAAAACCATTTGCTATTTCTCTCCCAGCTATGAATAATTCAAAGCGTTCTACCAGGCTTGACTCATCATCAAAACTTCTAGATAAAGGGGAAACTTCTGTTGGGTAATGGGTAACAAATGTAGGATTAATAAGCTCCTTCTCTACCATTTTATCAAATATATCTAAATGCGTTTTAGCTATAGATCCTTTATCAGAAATATTGATTTTATGAGTAGAACAATAACTTTCTAGATACTTTTTATCATTAAGTTTAGAGACATCAATTCCTTTAGCATATTTTGCTATAGAGTCATAAAATTTAATTTTCATAAAAGGTGTTTTAAAATCAATCTGAAGGCCTTGATATTTAAAGCTAGAACTAAAATTTAATGAACTAATGATTTTACTAAATAAATTTTCTATTAAAGACATCAAGTATATGTAATCTTGATAAGCACAATAAAATTCTATCATTGTGAACTCTGGATTATGTTTAACAGAAAGCCCTTCATTACGAAAACTTCTATTAATCTCAAAAACTTTTTCATATCCACCAATAATGCAGCGTTTTAAAAATAATTCCGGAGCTATTCTTAAATATAAATCAAGATCCAAAGAGTTATGATGAGTAACAAATGGTTTTGCAGCAGCGCCGCCAGGTATCATATGCATCATTGGCGTTTCCACCTCTAAATAATCATCTTCTATAAAAAATTTTCTAATCTGAGATACTATTTTTGAACGTGTTTTAAACAAGCTTTTAGTTTCTGGGTTTATCATTAAATCTAAATATCTTTGCCTATATTTAATCTCAATATCAGCTATGCCGTGAAACTTCTCCGGTAGAGGCCTTAAAGATTTTGACAAAAGCATAATTGATGAAGTGTTAATAGTTAATTCACCAGTTCTCGTCTTAAATAAGACTCCTTCAATTCCCACAATATCTCCTAAATCTAAATTATTAAATAAAGCGTAACTGTCTTCCCCTACTTGTTTTTTTTGCAAATAAATTTGTATATTTCCACTTTCATCATGTAAGTTTGCAAAAGATGAGTTGCCCATATTTCTTATTGTTAATAATCTTCCTGCAATAGAAACGGGTATATTTTTTTCAGCTATATCTTCTTTTTCAAGATCTCTGTACTCGTCACTAATATTATTAGCATAATCTTTTTTTCTAAAGGTATTTGGATACGCCTTATTATTTAACTTAATTGCCTCAAGCTTCTTTTTTCTCTCAGTAATTAATTTGTTTTCCTCTGTCATTCTAAAGTCCTTCTTTCAAGCTTTTTTCAATAAAAGCATCTAAGTCACCGTCTAATACGGCCTGTATATTACCAGTCTCATGTTTTGTTCTTAAATCTTTTATCCTACAGTCATCCAAGACATATGATCTTATCTGACTACCCCATGATATATCAGATTTTTCTGATTCAACTTTATTCTTAATTTCATTTTTTTTAGTCATTTCAAATAAATATAGTTTAGCACGTAGTTGTTTCATTGCACTTTCTTTGTTTTTATGTTGCGATCTACCATTCTGACACTGAGTTACAATTTTACTAGGGAGATGTGTAATTCTTACAGCTGATTCTGTTGTATTTACATGTTGGCCACCTGCCCCACTAGCTCTATAAACATCAACACGTAAATCAGCAGGGTTAAGATTAATTTTAATATCTTCATTAATTTGAGGATATACAAAAACAGATGCGAACGATGTATGTCTTCTGCTCCCTGAATCAAAGGGAGATTTTCTTACCAGTCTATGCACACCTGTCTCCGTTCTTAGCCATCCATATGCATATAAACCATTAACTTTAATTGTTGCGCTTTTGTAACCTGCAACCTCTCCTTCAGAAAGCTCAACAACCTCGTGTGAAAATTTTTTAGATTCTAACCAGCGCAGATACATTCTAAGAAGCATCGCCACCCAATCTTGTGCCTCTGTTCCTCCAGAGCCTGACTGAATATCAACATATGCATCATACTGATCTTCTTTTTGCTTAAACATTTGCGTTGTTTCTAACAACCCTATTTCTTTTTCTAAATCACTGGATATTTGAATCATTTCATCTACCATCTCTTTATTATCTGAAACTATCCCATCATCCAGCAATGATGTTATTGTGTACTGAATAAGATCGATATCATCTTGAATTTTAATAAGATTTTGAAGTAGATCTTGTTTGTGTTTTTGTTCTTTCTGCAAGGCTAGTAATTTAACTTTATCTGACCAGTTTTCTTCAAGCGCTAACTCTGATGATAAAAAATCTAATTTCCCTTGGATGGAGTCATAGTCAAACTAACCTCCGGACTTCAGCAAGTCTTTTTGCGAAAATTTTATTTTTTTCCAGCACATCTTCTACATTAGGCATAAATATTCTCTGTTAGTTTTAAAAAAACATCTAATCTCTCAAACCATTTTTCTTTGTAAGAGTCTAGTTCTTGACCAGATATAACTGTCTTTTCAAACTCTCCATTTCTTATAGCTAAAAATACAATCAGAGAGTCAATATTTGTTTCATACTGCCAATCATGCGCTATAGCATATGCTGCTAACTGTAAAAAATGTTCCTCCATTTCTTCTTTAGTTTTTTTTCTATATGATGATTTATAATCAATTACTGATAATCTCTCGTCTTTTTTCCCAATAAGATCTATCGTTCCGGCATATAAGTTTTTATATAAAACTGAAACTTCAGTACCCCAGGCTTCATCTAAGTTATCAATAAAATTATCTATAATAATCTGTGCTAATTTTTTAGCTATAACATAATTTTTGGTATCACTATGAAAGCTATCATCCCTGGAAACATAGTGCTCTAAATATTTATGCATGTAGTTACCTATCTCCATGGAATCAGTTTTATAATTTAAACTAAAGTTTATTGGCTGTTTTGGGTTGGTTAATCTAAGTATACTGGTTACACTCGGAACATTGAGATTTTCTGAAACAGAGTAGAAGCGAATATTATTTATTTTATTAATATGGTAAACAGGATAATTGTATTTTTCTCTAAAAGAACTAATCATAGTTATCTTTTAAGGATAGATAAAATATTTTCAAGATCAGACTTAATTTGAGCTACCATATGCTTATCAGTTAATGGCTCCACTTTACCTTGATTACTATTTATCATATTTTTAGCACCCTCTATGGTAAAGCCTTTGTCATGCAATAACTCTTTAATCCTTAAAATCATCACAAGGTCTTTTTGTTGATAATACCTTCTATTTCCTTTTCTTTTTATAGGATCTAATTCTGCGAATTCTTGTTCCCAATATCTGAGAACATGAGCTTTTACATCGCAAATTTTAGAGACTTCTCCAATAGTAAAATATCTTTTATTTGGTATAACAGGAGTATTTTTATTCTGATTTTCCATCATACGCTTCTAGTTTATTTTTTAATTTAAGCCCAGACTTAAAGGTAACCACTCTTCTCTCTGAAATTGTAACATTCTCTCCAGTTTTTGGATTTCTACCCGGTCTAGCCACCTTATCCCTAAGAATAAAGTTACCAAAACCAGAGAATTTTATATCATTACCTTCTTCAAGAGTATTTTTAATCATCTCAAAAAATTCCTCTATAAATTCTTTGGCTTCCCTTTTGTTAAGACCGACTTCGTCATGTATTACTTCAACAAGTGAGTTCTTCGTAATTGTCATTATTATGTTCTAATTATTGCTTCGTGTTTGTTCTTTAGTAGACTCATTATCTTTGTCATCTCATCATTAATCTGATTATCAGTTAATGTACTTAGCTTGTCTTGGAATATAAATTCAATAGTCATACTTTTTTTCCCCATTCCAAACTCAGCCTTATTATAGAATATATCACTTATTTTAATATTTATCATATAGTTAAATGATTTTCTTTCTACTGCATCTGTTATATCATTCGCAAGAATATTGTCATCAACCAAAATAGTCAAGTCTCTCTTGATCTTGGGAAATATAGAGATTTTCTTGTATTTAATATCTTCAGCGCCAACAATCTTATCTATCATTAATTCAAAATAAAATATTGTATTTTTAATAGAATATTGGACATATAAAGACTTATCAGGTTCTCCGCAATATCCTACAATTTTATTATTTTGCTTTATAACTGCCTGACAAGTCTTGCTGAGATAATTAATGCCTGCGTAGGTTTCAAAACTTAAGTTTGGTAACACAGATAATAGGTCACCTTTTAAATCAAAAAACGAAAGTTTGTCCTGGTCATTTTTTAAATTAGATTCTGAATTAACTCCGGAAATTGCTCCAGCAAAAATATTTTCTTCAATAACCCCTTTATCACTATGTTTTATATAAGTTTTTCCAGATTCAAATATTCTTAAATTAAGGTTTTTCCTACTAAAATTATAACTACAAGTATTTAGAATACTATTTACCATAGATCCTCTTAGCTCTGCCTTATCCTCGGATATTGGATTCATAAGACTAATAATTTTAGGTCTTAATATATGGTTATCTTGATCACCTTTTGGAATAAAGCTAAACGAAATTACCTCATTGTAACCACGTGCTACCAATGAGTCTGAGTAATCATTAGTTTTATCTGAAGTGTTTCCGATATTATTTATCGAGTTAGAGCTTAAAGTTGGAGTAAAATTATTATAACCATACATTCTAGCAACTTCCTCAACCAGGTCTTCTGGTATCGCAATATCAAATCTATGGCTAGGCACAGTTATCTTTAGTCTTGCTTTCTTCTTTTCTGGATTAAAACCAAGATATTTGAGTGTTTGAACTATGAAGCTAGAAGTTATCTTTATACCTAAAGATGATTCAAATAAGTCAGGATTAATTAAAATACTCTTGTCTATATGTTTAGCTATTTTTGAAGCAGAAGATTGATTGAAGAAATAATTACCAATATCTGTATATTCTTTCAAGATGGTAAGAACTCTACCAAGTGAATATTCATTCAAGAGCGGGTCAACTCCTCTTTCAAATCTATATGACGAATCTGTTTGTAAGCGAAAAAATTTTGAAGATTTTCTGATTATATTTGGTGTGAAATAAGCTGATTCAATAATGATACTCTTAGTTTTAACGCTAACCGAAGAGTCTTCTGATCCTATCACGCCAGCTATTGCCTGAGGTTTCTCATCATCTGATATAACAGGAGTGTCTGTCGTTAAAGCATAACTCTGACCATCCAGAGCATTTAATTTTTCATTTTTTTTTGCATATCTTACATTGATATTTCCAGTAAATTTTTGACCATCAAACGCATGCATTGGCTGGCCATTCTCAAGCATGACATAATTCAGCACATCTACTATAAAATTAATTTTTTTTAACCCACACGCCTCAAGTCTTTCTTTTATAAAAAGAGGGGTTGCAACTGAGTTATCAATGCTTTTAATAACTAAGACGCTATACGAAGGACTAATTTTCTTATCTATATTTGAAAAGATATTTTCTTTTGATTTTACAAATTTTATATATTTTGGAAGAGATATCTTTTTTTTATATATAGGGCTTATGTCTCTAGCAATACCTATAATTGATAGACAGTCAGCCCTATTAGGCGTCATATCAATGTCTATTATAGTGTCTTTTTTGGTTTTAACTATAGATGATACCTCTAGTCCCAACGATGTTAGTTCTTCAGTAAAAATATTATTTTTTTTAATATTAGGAACGTATTCTTTTAACCAATTCAAGCTAATTTTCATAATTACTTTAACCCTTTGAATTGCGATAAAAATGAAATATCATTTTCATAAAACATTCTCAGATCCACTATATCATATTTAAGCATAGCCAATCTTTCAACACCTAGGCCAAATGCAAACCCAGAGTATTGTTTAGTATTAATTTTAACATTTGATAAAACATTTGGATGAACCATTCCGCAACCAAGGACCTCAAGCCATTTACCTTTGAATTTGATATCTAACTCTGCTGATGGCTCTGTAAATGGGAAATAAGAGGGCCTGAAACGTATCTCCATGTCTTTTCCGAAAAATTCTTTGATGAAATTAATTAAAACTCCTTTTAAGTGACAAAAATTAACATTTTTATCAACATAAAGACCCTCTATTTGATGAAACATGGGTGAGTGCGTGGGGTCAGAGTCGCATCTGTAAACTTTCCCTGGAGTCATGATTTTTAACGGTGCTTTATTAGATAGCATTGATCTTATTTGAACAGATGAAGTATGTGTTCTTAGGAGCTTATTATCAGATACATAAAAGGTGTCATGCATGTCTCTTGCTGGATGAGTATCCGGGATATTTAATGCTTCAAAATTATGAAACTCATCTTCAATTTCAATGCCGCTGACTGATGCAAACCCATAGCTACTTAATATTGATGTAATTTTATTTATAGTAATTGAAATTGGATGCCTAGATCCCATAGATATATTTTTTCCAGGCAAAGTTACATCGACAAAGTTACCATTTTCTTTTGCTTTCTGAATGTTATTGAGCTCTAGAGTAATTAGCTCTTGTGTTTGATTTTTTAAAATATTTAGAGATTTTCCTAGCTCTTTTCTTTCTTCTAAACCAGAGTCTTTTAATTTGCCAAATTCATTCGTGACAATCCCAGCTTTACCAAGATAATGTGCTTTAATATTTGCAACATCATGAGGAGATTTGCATTCCTTTAATTTCTCTCTAAGTTCTGAAATTAGTGAAGTATAATTTTTTGGCACAAGTTAAAAATAGCTATTTTTGACTAGCTATAGAATTTACGATAGCTGTAAAGTTTTCAGCATTATTCACTGCTAAATCAGCTAACATTTTCCTGTTAATTGTAATATCTGCCTTTTTGAGTTGATCCATCAATTGACTATAAGACATATTGTTCAATCTTGCAGCTGCATTAATTTTTGTTATCCACAATGATCTAAATTGTCTTTTTCTTTGTTTTCTACCAATATACGCATATTGCCCAGCTTTTATAACTGCTTGTTTAGCGACCCTATATACTTTGCTTCTGGCACCCTTGTAACCTTTTGCTAATTTCAATACTTTCTTGTGTCTTGCATGTGCAACTACACCACGTTTTACGCGCGCCATAATTTTCTCCTATTTAATATGGTAACATCCTTTTAACCAGTGCTTTATCAGCTTTACTGACTAATAAGTCATCTCTTAGATGTCTTTTTCTCTTAGAACTCTTTTTGGTTAATATGTGCCTACGATGAGATTGAGCTCTCTTCATTTCATCTGAAGGAGTCTTTGAAAATCTCTTTGCGGCTCCACTATGGCTTTTCATTTTTGGCATCATCTTCCTCTTATTAGGCTAAAAACGTGTTAAGTATACAGCAATTATTTCTTTGGTGCTATAACCATTACCATTTGTCTGCCCTCAAATAGCGGTATTTGTTCAACAATTCCTATTTCATCTAAATCTTTCTGCACTCTGTCTAAAACTTCTCGTCCAATCACCTGGTGAGCAATCTCTCTGCCTCTAAAACGCATGGTTATTTTAGCTTTATCTCCACCATTCAAGAACTTCGTTATGCTTTTCAACTTAACTTGGTAATCGGCTTCCTCTGTGTTTGGTCTAAATTTAATTTCTTTTACTTGGGTCTGCTTTTGCTTTTTCTTTGCAGCATGAGCTTTTTTTTGATTATCAAATCTAAATTTACCATAGTCCATTATTCTACAGACTGGCGGCGTTTGATTGGGTACTATTTCTACTAGATCTAATTCCTCTTCCTTAGCCAATTCTAAAGCTTTTGCGGTATCAAGAACGCCTACCTGATCTCCATTTGACGCTATTAACCTAACTTCTAGAACGCTAATCCTCGAATTCATCCTTGGTCTTCTATTAATCGCTATAATATTACTCCTAACTAGTTTTTTAAAACAATACTCTTGTTACCTACAAGAGTTTCTACCATTTTAACAAATTTATCAACATCCATTACTCCTAGATCTTCACCAATTCTAGTTCTTATAGATATTTGGTTGCTTTCAACTTCTTTATCACCGATAACTAATAAATATGGAACTCTCATCATGCTGTGGTGGCGAATTTTATAACTAATTTTTTCATTTCTTAAATCAGATGATGTTCTTATGCCTAAATTATTTATTTTCTTAGCTAATTCCAAACAATGAGCTTTTTGATTGTCTGATATATTCATTATAACTGCATGAATTGGTGACAACCATAAAGGTAAGTCCCCAGCATATTCCTCTATAAGAATACCCACAAACCTCTCTAAGGAGCCAAGTATTGCTCGATGTATCATTACAGGTGCAACTTTGTCTCCATTATGATCAACATATATCGCATCTAATCTTATCGGCATAGAAAAATCTAATTGTATGGTCCCTAACTGCCATACTCTTTCGAGCGAATCTTTTAAAGAGAAATCAATTTTAGGACCATAAAATGCTCCGTCACCTTTATTTAGTTGCCATTTAATATCACTAGAGTCTAAAGCTTTCATAAGAGCATCTTCAGACTTATCCCAAATTTCTTCCTCACCAACTCTTTTTTCTGGTCTAGTGGATAGTTCAACCTTAATCTCTTCGAATCCAAATTGTCTGTAAATTTCATAGATAGTTTTTATTAATAATTTTATTTCATTTTCAATCTGATCAGGCGTGCAAAAAATATGAGCATCATCTTGAGTAAACGCTCTTATACGCATCAAACCATGCAATGTTCCTGATGGCTCATTTCTATGTACTAAACCAAACTCTGCAAACCTAATAGGTAAATCTCTGTAACTTTTCAAGCCTTGATTATAAACTTGAATATGTCCTGGGCAACTCATTGGCTTAACCGCATATTCTTTATTTTCAGATGAAACATCAAATATAAGATCTGAGAACTTATCTAAATGGCCAGACTTTTTCCATAATGACTTGTCTAGAATCTGAGGAGTATTAATAATCTTATAATCATAATCTCTTAAATATGAGGTAATAAAATCTTTGACAATATTAAAGAGTTTCCAGCCGTTGTCATGCCAAAAAACCATACCAGGAGACTCTTCTTGAAAATGAAAATAATCAAGTTTTTGCCCTATTTTCCGATGATCTCTCTTCTCAGCTTCTTCTAACTTATGTAAATAAGCTTTAAGGTTATCCTTAGTGTCCCATGCAGTACCATATATTCGCTGAAGTTGCTCATTTTTTGAATCTCCTTTCCAATAAGAGCCAGAAATTTTCATGAGTTTAAAATAGTTTAATTCTTTTGTGCTTACAAGATGAGGTCCTCTGCACATATCTATGTACTCTTCATGATGATAAATAGCTATTACTTCATCAGAAGGTATATCTTCAATTAGCTTTAATTTATAATCTTCCTTTCGTTCCTTGAATACACTCTGAGCCTTTTCTTTAGTTACGACTTCTCTTCTAATTTTATAATTCTTTTTTGCAAGTTTTTTCATCAAAGCTTCAATGGAAGATAAGTCTTTTTCAGAGATACTGTCTTTGCTATAGATATCATAATAAAACCCATTATCAATTGTTGGTCCAATAACCATTTTTGTATCAGGATATATCTGTTTGATTGCATGGCCAAAAACATGGGCGCATGTGTGCCGTATTATCTCAAGGCCTTCTTCGTCAGCAGGCTTGATAAGTTCTATCAAAGAATCTTTAGTCACGATTTCGCTTAAATCTACCAAGACGCCATCTATCTTTGCAGCAACGGGCCTGATATTAGAGAAGTTATTTTTAACAATCTCATCTACTGACAAGCTTTCAGCAGTTTCAATAACCTTATTTTCTATAGTAATTTTATACATAATTTTATAATTCTAGGCACGATTGGACTCGAACCAACGACCTCCACCATGTCAAGGTGGCGCTCTAACCAGCTGAGCTACGCGCCTAAGTCATGTAAAATTAACATGCCAATAGGCTATTCTCAAGCTAATTATATTCATAAATAATTTATATTCTTACCTTTCACTTCCTTTATTTTTGTTTGGTAGATCAAGAAAGTTTTCCTGTATCGTGGCTATTTGATCTCTTATTTGAGCTGCTTTTTCAAATTCTAAATCTCTAGCATGTACAAACATATGTTTTTCTAGCTCTTTAATGACAGATATAACATTATCACCATTTACTTTAGGATATTTTTTCTTAACATTTGATATTAGCGTTAACTTATCAAGTTTTTTAGCAGAAACATATATATCTTCGTCTAACGCTTCTTTTATAGCTTTTTTTATGCCTTCTGGTTTTATATTATTTTTCTTATTGTGCTCCACCTGTATGTTGCGCCTTCTTTCTGTTTCATCAATAGCTCTCTGCATAGATTTTGTAACAACATCGCCATATAAAATTACACGCCCATCAATATTTCTTGCCGCTCTGCCGATAGTCTGAATTAAAGACTTATCAGATCTTAGAAAACCTTCTTTATCCGCGTCTAGTATGCATACAAGCTCAACCTCAGGAATATCTAAACCTTCTCTTAATAAATTTATTCCAACTAAAACATCATAGACACCTTTACGTAA
>Ga0209090_10001169_pt1 | contig 16782 bp, 14 predicted proteins | sample ArcticOcean_MG_C_9_FD_187432 | JGI IMG/M metagenome (GOLD analysis project Ga0209090, IMG submission 187432) | Marine microbial communities from western Arctic Ocean - ArcticOcean_MG_CB2_152 (SPAdes) (version 2) | ecosystem: Environmental > Aquatic > Marine > Oceanic | place: Arctic Ocean... | reverse complement strand
GCACCATAGTCAGGAATTTTACTATACATCGCGTAGTTAGATTTTACTTTTAAATTAAAATTATCATAATTTTTTAAATAACTGATTTCAGTATTATTATTTTTTAAAGGATCATAAATTACATTAAGGTTAGTATTTTCATTTTTCTGTTTTCCAAATTTAAAAAGCAAACTTTCTGTGTGTGCGCTATTATCTAAGCTTTGAAACCGTTCATAATTTAATGCAAATGTATGACCACTCTTTTTAAATAATTCAAAACCAATATTTCCTTTAATATTATTTAATGAATATCTTTTAATGGTGTTTTGAACTGTGACATTATCAATGTGATTTTTATAACGATGATCAATATCTGGCGTAAAATCAACCACATACTCTAGAAATCCATTTCTATTTAGTTTGTCTTCATCATAATACCCATTTCCACTTAGTTTGTTTTCATCCCAATACAAAGTCTGATCAAACTTAAAGCCAGCAGACGCATTTCCAGTTTTAAAAGTTAGTCTTTCATGGGTCTCAGTATTATTTGTGGCTGTTGTTCCAAAATCCGTATATTCAGATAATTGAGTGATCCCTAATTCTCCTTTACCATAAGGAACTATGTCAAATTTAGTGTAATTTTGCTCTTCTTCGTAACTTAAAGCTATATAAATTTGTTTTCCATTTCGTTCACCAGTAATGGTTTTAGAGATCATTTGGTCTATACTTAAAAAACTTACCCCTAATAAAGCATTTAAATTTGATTTTTCATTAACAGGTAATTGGCCGTACATATTAAAAGATAACGATTGAGAATTTAATTCCTCATTAGTTTCAGATTTTATATCAACATCGTCATTGCCGTATCTCACTGCAAATCCAAAAAAATTGTTATTTTTAGTTAATCTATCTGCTCCTATTGATATTCCCTTAGTGGTAATTTTTTTTGGTTTTAATGAGATGGTATCACCCACTTTTCCAAATGAAATATCAGCATTTGACCAGTGGGACCATTTTCTTTTATTCTCTAATGGTTTTTCTGTTTTTAATGATGCTTGAGTATATTTAACATCTTTAAAAGAAGACGTAAAAGATGATTGTAGTTCATTTTTTAATGATGCTAAAATTGGATTATTAATATTTAATTTTAAGTTATGACTATTTAAATTTGTTTTATTTTCATTCCTACGTAACCATTCAAATCTTTTAAAAATTGTTGAAGTATTTTGATGAATAACATTTTTAGCTATTTCTACTTGAGCACTTGCAACTGACGCTGTTTCACTTTCACATAATACAATTCCATAAGGACAGCTTAAATCATATTCAAAAACTTTATTATGATTACCATAACCGTTATTTGCAATAGTTGCCTGATAAAATTTCATGCCATCTTTAGAAAAATGCATACCTCCTGGTGTTCCACCACCTCCTGCTGCATCAAAAAAATTTATCATACTACCAGCAAAAGTTGCAGTTGAAATATCAAAACCAGTACTTAACTTATAAACATAAATTCTATTTTCATTTGAAGCACCGTATCTAGCTTCTAATGCATACATTCTTGTGCCATCGTCATCAAAATCTATATCCTGAATATTCATAGTACTTTCAGGTGTTGCAAAAAAATTGCCAAATGATGCAGAACCTGGAAGGTAAGGAGTGCTTAAATTATATTCTATAACTCCTCTAGTACCACTAGTATCAACTAAAAACATTTTTGTTCCATCATTATTAAAACGCATGCCATGTATTCTATGATCACTATCCGAACCCCCTTCTCCAGCATAATCAGTACTCCAATTAATTCCATCATCTGCATCCTGTGTAGCATTAGATAAATCATATGGTGTTGATAAACTGTGAACATTCATTGTTCCATTAAAAGCTATTGCATATACTTTTGTACCGTCTCCATTAAATGTTAAATCTTCTAAATCACCACCCGCAACATTATCGTCACCACCACTATTTACATTGAGGATAACTTGTGAGCTAGAGACTATTGATGATACATTAAATGGAATACTTAAATCATACTGGTATAAATTAGTTCCACTGCCATATTTAGCAAAGTGAATTTTAGTTCCATCCGGGCTAAGTGTTAGTCCAATAGGTACACTCATAACAGTGGAAGCTGAACGTACAAAGGTTGGTTTAACTGTCTCCGCTTGTGCTGACATCATAATGAGAAATGATGACACAAGTAAACCAACAGATAGTTTTTTTAATAAAAATATCATTATGAAAAATGCTATATAAAATTTGTTTTTATAATTTTGAGCATGAAGATATATTAATACATCCAGAGATTGTTTTTTTTGAATATTGGTAAGCTCAAATTGGGCCACTTCTAATGGTAATACACGTGTTTATTGTATAAAAAATATAGATGTTTGAAAAATTAGAAGAATTAGCAAAAAATAATAAAAAAATTTCAGATTTTCATATCCGAAGTGGTTCACCATTAGCTTATAGACAAACGGGTGAAATAGTTACAGTTAAAGATATTATTGTAAAAGCACAGGATCTTCAGGATCTTATGTCAACAAATTGCAATGAAATAGAAACAAAAAAATTCCAAGAGACACACGAATTAGATTCTGCTGTAATATTAGGTGGATTAAGGTTTAGAGCTAACTTTTATAAAACAATTAAAGGACCTGCTGCAGTTCTTAGAAGAGTGGAAAGTGTAATTCCTGAAATGTCACAATTTGATTTACCAGAAGTTCTTTATGACATTATTGATATGCATAAAGGATTAGTTTTAGTCACAGGCCCAACAGGTTCTGGAAAATCGACTACGCTTGCGGCAATTATTAATGAAATTAATAAAACAAGAACAGCACATATTATTACAGTTGAGGACCCGGTAGAGTTTATTCATAAAGATGCAAAAAGTATTGTTTCACAGCGTGAAGTTGGAAAACAAACACAAACATTTGCAAGTGCTTTAAAAGCAGCTTTGCGTGAAGATCCAGATGTTATTTTGGTTGGAGAGATGCGAGATCTTGAAACAGTTGGTCTTGCCTTAACTGCTGCAGAAACAGGCCACTTAGTTTTTGGAACATTACATACTAGCGGAGCACCCAATACTATTAATAGAATTATTGATGTATTTCCTCCAGAACAACAAGCACAAATTCGTGCACAAATTTCTACTTCATTAAAGATGGTTGTAACTCAAAGATTATTAAAAACAAAAGATGGTCTAGGCCGAGTTGCTGCTTTTGAAGTTATGAAGTGTACAGCTCCAATACAAAACTTAATACGTGAAGCAAAAATTCACCAAATTCCAAGTATCATGCAAACGTCAGTTCGTGATGGCATGATCACAATGCAAAAATCATTAGAAGAACTTGTTAAAACAGGGAAAATTGATGCAAGTGCTGGAAAAGAACATTAAAGGTTTTAACCTTATAGAACTTTTAGTTGTTATTGCAATTATATCAGTAATTTCAGCAGCAGCTTACCCAAATTTTTCATCTTGGAAAAAAGCAAGAGAAGTAAGGGGAGCTGCCATAAAAATAAAAAGTTTATTTACAAATATTAATTCTCAAGTTCAAAGAGGGCTGTATGGATTTGTCCAAGTAGAAGTAAGAGCATCAACAACAGGCGACAAGGCAGTAGTTATCTCGAAGGGAATGAAATTGAGTAAACTAGCATCAAAAATTAATAATAGTGATGATGATTGGAATACGGACCTAACTTCAAGATGTGCTCTTGATCAGGATTGGGATGATGAAGGAATGAATTCAGATGGATCAAAATCTAGTAAATTAGAAGTTAACTTTTTAAAATTTGATAATATAGCAGTAAATTTTGAAGACAAGTCAGGAACCGTTTGTTTTTCTAAAGACGGAACTTGGTATAGTGCTGCTGAGCAATTTGAATCATCTGGAGTATTTTTTATTTGTGAAGGTGCGAATATAAAATGTGATGTAAAAGAAGATGGAGACCCAAATAATGAAAATCATGATAATTTATTTGCATTAAATTGGTCTAGATTTGGCAATGTTACTCTAGAAAAATGGAGCAAATCTAAATCAGGATGGGTGTTGCAATAAATAAAATGATTAAATTTTCAAATAAATACAAAACACAATTGGGATTAACGCTTCTAGAAGCTTTAATCTCCACAGCAATTGTAGGGATTGGATTTGTGGCTATTTTTCAAATGGTAAATTTTTCTGTTCAATCAATTGATAGTTCTAGTGAAAGAACTAAGGCAAATTATTTAGTAAGCATGATAGCAGAAGATATTATTGCTCACAAAATAACGGATACTAGTTGGGGAGGGATTAATTCATGTGCTCCAGAAAAAGATACTATTGATTCAATTAAACCAATTTATACGACAGGCGTAGAGGATGCTGAAGTAAATAAAAAAAATAAATGGAATAACATTTTTCAAAATGACAGATACCTTAAATGTAGAAGTGAAAAAGATATTAAAAATGTAAAAATTTTTCAAATATGTAAAACTGGCTGTACATATAATTCATTATATGATGAAGACGAATCTGCTATTCATGCTCAGGTTTATGATGAGATGTTCATAGGAAGAGTGCAAGTTAATATGAATAATGATAAAAAAAGAAAATTTTTATATTTCACTGCTGACTACACAATTAAATAATGATGAAAAAAAATAAATTAAAAAATATTGCTGGAATAACTCTAATAGAAATTATGATTGGAGTAGTTATCTCAGCTATTATGATGGGAGCGATGTATACAACTTATAGCCTTGTAAATAATAGCTACTCTCAAGTCACAGACCGTGCAAAAATAAGCCGTTCCGGAAGAGATATTATTGCAATGTTGATGAGAGATATTAGGTTAGCAGGCTTTAAATATTATTATGGAGAAAATGCTACTGACATACCAAAACAAGACAATCTTCAGTATAATTCGGGTAACAGCGATATAGAAAAAAGTCATGATCCAATAATAGTAATAAAAGATGATTTATCAGATGCAACAGAGTCAGACACAGCCATATCTAAAAACGATGAAGCAGATAAATGTTGTGATAAAATTCACATTGTCTATGGAGACTTTAATCAAAATGATGAACAACCTTACAAACGATATAGAGTTACTTACTACGCTAAACCAAGTGGTGAGAGTGAATATTATGCTGTTTATAAATCAAAACAAAGTTGGATACAGTCTAGTGATGATTCAACAGGTGACTGGTCAAGTAGTTGCACAGAATGTTTTTCTGGTGAATTAATCAGAGATCACCTAGTGGATATGGAGTTTATAGTTTTTGATAAGCAAGGAAGAATTATCGATCCTCCCCCAAGACCAGACGAAAGTAGTAGAGTGGATCTTTATAATATTAAAGCTGTAGATATAAGATTAACTTTTAGATCAAAAAATGAATTTTATAGATTTAAAGCAAATGAAGAAAAACCAAGATTTGTAAAAGGACTTGGAGAAAGAACGCGTAAATTTTTGGATAAGTATTTAAGAGACTCAGTTGTAGTCACTGTGAATACAAGAAATATTGGTAGTTAAGGATAAAAATGATTAATAAAAATGAAAAAGGATTTGCTCTAGTTCTGTCACTTATACTTTTGCTTGTAATGTCACTTATGGGTGGAGCTTTAATAGTTATTTCTTCAGGAGATCATCAAAGCAACAATACTAGTGATCAATATCAGCAAGCGTTTTATGTGGCAGAAACAGGCCTTTTAGAAGGAGAAAAAAAAATAATAAATCAATTTTTGGGACCATGGAAAGCTTTAAATGACATACCTGCGCCAGGAGAAGGAGCTACAGAGGATGAAAAAATTGCTCACACTTTGTATATAAACTCGATAAAAGACGGTGCTATTGGTGAGGATGTTAGACATATAAATGACAGATCATTGCCAAGAAACCAAATAAATGTCACAGAAACAAATTGTTTTAAAAGCTTCAGAAATATTAAAAGAGAAGGTTTTCAAGTAACACATCATGTTGTAAATCAAAATTTTGGAAAGCTGATTGAGCCTATTTTTGGAACTCCTAGTGAAGTAGATCCCCTTACCACAGGTGATATCAAAGTCATGGAAAAACTTACAAAAGAAAGTGAATATTTAAAAAGATTTAGGTATGAATTTTTTTCAGTTAATATTGGAAGTGCACCTTATCTTGGAACTGGTTCAAGTATTAAAAAAACAGCTAGCAATTCTCAATCATTAGGAACAGCTTATAAAATATATGCCTGTGGGATTATGGTTGCGCAAGATACTGAACTTGATGAATATGATGACAAGGAAGAAATTATTATTCCGTTAGAAACAGTAATGGTTATGCCAAATTAAAAAATGAATAAAATTTTAAAAAAAATTATGCAGATATTAAAAATAGCATCCATTTCTTTGGTATTTCTTATAGGCTTAAACAAAGCCAGTCTTGCATGTGATTTCCTTTCTATTAACATTGGTGGTCACAAATCAGAAATCGAACAGTATTTTGGACTTATTGAATCAGATGAAGAAAATGCAGAGGAACTAAACGATGTCACAACTGTTTCAATGGAAATTGATAGTTTTTGTCCTAATTCAAATCTAGGCGATTCTTTTATTCATGCGTTTATTGTAAATGATAAAATTGCTGGAATTTTGATTGAAGTATTAAATGGAACAAATAATGAAGAAAGTAAAAAACAGTTACTTTATAATTATGTAATCAGCAATTACGGTAACATTGAAAACAGTAGTAGACCAGATTGGACAGGTTATAAAGCTTGGAATATTGGTGGTAAAGAAATTATATATGGCAAATGGTACGAAAGAGAAAAATTTTTGATTGAAGAATTACAAATATCAAATGCAGAATATAATTCTTATTTGATTGTTGAATGAAAAGAATAATAAAAAATGTATAAAAAGTTTTTAAAAATTATAATTAGTAATCTATTTATTGCACTTGTTGTATTAAATCAAAATGCTATTTCTAAACCTTTACCTCCAGGTTCAGGTTCAGGAGACGTGCCAGCTAATATATTAATACTTTTAGATAGCTCTGCCAGTATGCGGAGACCTCTTATATCTGGTAGTGGAATTGCTATTCCAAATGATATTGTCGAAGATGTAGATGGTAACTTAATTGTAGCTGAAAGAAATTATGGCTTTATAAAAATTCTAACAGCTGACAATACTGTTGATAGAACTTTTGCAAATAACAATAGAAACTTTAAAGGTAACAGGAGGGATAGTTGTCAAATAGGTGGAAGACAAGATAGTCGTGTTAAAGTTATACAAAACTTGAGTTATGCAACTAATGTTAGTGGTACAACTGATGATGTGATTTATGGCAATGATAAAAAGGGTAAAATTGTAGGAATAAATAAAGCTGGAGAATGTGTTGAAGTTATTTATCCTCCTTTTGCGCCTTACACAATGGAAGTAAGAACTATTAATAGTGAAGACCATTTATTTACATCTGGAGTACATAAAACGGGAAGAAGAGGGCCGACGTCTGTACGTTTTTATACTAAAAATTTAACAACAGGTGTCGAATCAAACTGTGGAGGTAATTTTAGTAAAATAAGTTCTTTGGGAAGAGTTATTCAGAATACCTCATCTGATCTTACTGTCGATAATGCTGGAGAATTTATATATTATACCTGGAATGGAAGTATCTATGGATATAATTTAACATCTGATGGAAGCAACTTCTGTCCTACAGATGATGGAACTTTTGCTAAAGAGTATGTTAAAGGTACCACAAGTAGTACGCATAGAGCAGCTTCTGCAATTCAGGTTTCTCCAGAGAGTAATTCTGTAATATATATTGCAAGTGGTTCTGAAAATGTAGTTCAAAGAGTAAGTCTTACGTCAACTTCAACATTAACTTCAGTGACATTAGCTGGAAGATCTCAAAATGAAAACAATACAGCCAATGCTGGTGCACTTGCTGCAGCAAATGTAAATTTTACTACTCCAAATTCTTTGTTTGTTAGTTCTTCAACAGTATGGGTGAGTGATCGAAAAGCAACGATACAAGAATTTACTGAAAACAATTTTACAGCAGCTAATATTGATACTTCATGGCAGAATGAATACGGCGGAAGCATAGAAACTAGATTTGCAGGAGCTAAGAAAGCTATTAATGCAGTTGTAACTGATACTTCATTAACTTCAGGAGCTAATTTTGGTTACGGTCATTGGAATTCGGGGGAATTAGGTAGAGGAAAAGGCAATAGAAGAACAGTAGGTAAGGGATTATACTGTCATCGCTACAGTGATAATTGTGATTATTATCGGGGTTGGATAGGAAATCATCCAGAAGGAACATCTAGTCTTTGTAACAGCGACTCTTGTTTATCGGTAGGAATTAGCAAAGAAGGTCATGCCAAAATACCTGCAGCACTTGAAGCGACTGGTTTAGAATGGGGAACAGATGGTAATGCTTTTGCACAAATGGCCTATGAATATTTTAATGATTCCGAGGTTGATATTATTGATGAAGATTCAGATTGCCAATTAAATTATGTAATTGTTATTGGTGATGGTGAATGGATGCATTCTAATCAAGCAGAAGAAAAAATTAAGTTATTGAGAACAGGTTTGGGAGTTAAGACTATAGTAGTTGCTTATGGTGGTGGCATTAAAGCATCAGGATTGGACCGATTTGATAGAATGGCGATTGCAGGTTCATGTGATGGTGCAGGTTCAGAAGATTGTGAAGCAAAAATAGTTGCAGACACACCTCAAATGTTAAAGACACAGCTACAAAGCAAAATACAACAAATTATTGCTGAAAAAATTTCTTTTACTGCTCCATCAATTACTGCAACCATTCAAGAAGGGGGCTCTTTATACCAAGCACAGTTTAATTATGTTCAGTTTGGAGAATGGGAAGGAACCATCGTTAGAAAAAATGTTAATGGTGATGGATCTTTAAATCTTGATGCAAATGATGAAAATTGGGATGCAGCAAAAAAATTAAAAGACAAAGGTTCAATTCAAAGAAAAATTTGGACTGTTCTGCCAGCAGCTTCATATTTAGGAAATTGGAATAATTGGAAAGAAGAAAACAAATCAGAAATTAAAAATCTTTTTGATCAAACAGGTAATACGATAATAGATTATCATAATGCCACATCCAATTGTTCCAGTACTAGTGGTGTAGAAACTGGAACCAATGATGATCTTAAAGGATTAATTAACTTTGTTAGAGGCCAAGATTATTTTGATTATAATGGAAACTGCAATATAACAGAAGATAGAGCGCACCTACTAGGTGACATTTATCATTCACAACTAGTGGAAGTCGGCCCCCCAGATGCAAATTCGGGTTTTACGGATGTTAATCAGGAATCGTATTGGAGAGCTAAAAACAATTACCAATCTTTTAGTAATGGAAAACAACTTAGACAAAACGTTCTTTATGCAGGATCAAATGATGGAATACTACATGCATTTAATGCAACTACTGGAGAAGAAGAATGGGGTTTTATACCTCCATTTATTGCGTCAAAACTACCAGTGATAATAAATAGTGATTATGATGGAAGATTTGATGGAAAAGCAGGAGGAACCAATCCAATTTTTGGTGTTGATGGTTCCCCAATTATTCACGACATGTATATAAAAGGACTAAAGGCGGATGGTACGTTTGAAGAAAGTAAAAGCTGGCATACTATACTAATGATTCCCTATGGTAGAGGAGGAGCTGGTTTTTCTGTTTTAGATGTTACTAATCCCATTGTAAATGGTGGTGAAGGACCTCTGCATATGTATTCAATTTTTAATGATGCAATTAATAGTAAAGTTTTAGTAGCTGATAATGATGGCTTTATTACAGAACATTCTTATTCTAAAGCGGCCATAAATATAAGTAATTCAGAAGAAGCTATATTGGCATCAGCTAATCAAGAAGCAGCTCGAGCCGCCGATTCCGATGATTGTGAAGCAAGCGCAGCTGGTTGCACTAATCAAGCTGCCATCAAGGTTTGTCAAACAAATACTGAGGCTAGTCAATTTAGAATTGAAGGAACAGCTGCTTGTTTTAAAGGCCAAACATTCGTATTTAATATAGAGGTTCCCTCAGATGGTGCTGGTAATGTTAGTCAAGATGATCTTGTAGTTACTGAAAAAGAAGATGGAGAGATGGTTATAAAAAATTTTACAAGTGCCAAAATGATTAGTGGTTTCCTGCATGTTGATTTTGGAGTTGAAAAAATTTTTAACGTAGGTACTGGTGATGATGTAACTAATTCAGTTGTTATACAAACTTCATGTGAAGGAAGTGGCACGGATCTAGTAGAATATGATTATAGTCAATTAGGAGAAACTTGGTCAACACCAAGAATATTTAGAATTCCTACGGCGGCAGGTGATACAAGCATTGATAACGACACTTATGTGGCAGTAATGGGTGGAGGTATGGGAAATACTTTCATATGCTCAGGGTCAAATGTATTCCTTGTTGATTTAGAAAATATAGAAAATCCAGGAAGCATTTTTGGCGCTGAAGCTAATAATGGATCAATTAATATTATTGATACTGATAGCAGTGATATAGCAAATGCAATCCCTGCATCACCTGTTGTTATTACACCAGATTTATCAAGAGGTATTCCTTGGAGAGGAGCCATGGTTTATTTTAATGATCTTGAAGGAAAAATTACAAAAATTAACTTAACAAACCAAACAAAAAATGGTGCTAAACTTTATAATCAAACAACATTATTCAAATTAAATGCAACAGTTGGAAATGGAAGATATAGTTATCAATCAATGGATGCCACAATAGGAAAAGATACAAATAATTTTTGGCTCTTTGGTGGAACTGGTGACCATCTAAGACTTGGCGACAGTGGTAAAGGGATGGACAATATTTTATATGGTATAAAAGATGAGAATTTTCCATACTTTAAACATTTAAATAGTGTTGAAGTTCCTGATGAATTGAGTGATGGCTTTGTAGAAGCTGCCAAGCGAGGTGCAGAAGCAGCCGACCATATTGATGACGAGGACGTCTGCGTTAATACTACTTCAGATACCTCAGGAGATCTTTGCCCTAATTCTTCTGATAAAGCATGGGTTATCCACTTGGATACTCAAGATGATATGCCAGTAAGCTCATCTGCAAATAGATATAGAAAAGTGTCAGCACCACCTACAGTTTATAAAGGCAATGTATTCTACCCAATTTACCAACCTCCTGCAGGGGTCAATAAATGTAATATAGGTAAAGCCTACCTTTGTTCAGCTGATGATGAATGTGGAACTAATAATTCATCTGAACTAGGTGCAGTAATAGCAGGTGATGATTGTTTATTTGTAAGAAGAGGAATATTGTCTGAATTAACAATATTTGCAGACACACTTTACGGTAACGTGGCAGGCCCTTCTGTGCAAGAAGACACATTATTTATCCTCTCTACTAATGCAGGAGAAGTTACTACCTATAGAAAATCTTGGAGAGAAAATTATTAATATAATTTTCTTACGCTAAGACAATATCAATTATTTTTAATAATTTCCAAATATTTTAAAGTAAAAAAACAAAATCCAAGAAAACATCATAAACATGGTAAAGAAAATTAACGCAAGACCAACCAATGCATCTTGCTTAACTTTTTTACGCCATTTTTTAGAAAAAAAATTTAAGGAATAAGCATAAACAATAATAAAAATATTTAATGCAGATACAATAATATTAAAGAATAAAAACTTTTCCATTATAATAAAAAACTTTTAATTTGATTAGAGAAAGATACATAGAAAATGGCTGCAATAATAATATAAGGTCCAAAAGGAATTTGAGAGGACATCTTTCTTGATTTATTAATTAGTGATGGCACAACAAATATTAGAGCAACGACAGAAGACATAAAAATTGTAAAAGGAATACTAAACCAACCAAACCAAAATCCTATTACTGCTAATAATTTAGCGTCACCAAGGCCCATGCCCTCTTTTTTTCTAACTTTTTTATAAAAAAATATAATTAACCAAATTATTAAATAACCAAATACACCACCAATTAAAGAATTGATATAATTTGGAAAAATTGTTTGATTTAAATTTGGATCGAAAGATTTAAAAAATCCTATAATCATTAAAGGAAAAGTTAATTCATTTGGAATTATAAAATGCTTTAAATCTATAAAAAAAATAATAATAAAAAAAACACTTAATATTAATAATAGTAAAGCAGTAAGGGTTAGTCCAAAAAAATAATAGATGGATACAAAACTAATAGCGGTGATTAATTCAACAGTAAAATATTGTAAATCAATTGGTTTTTTACAAAATCTGCATTTACTCATTAATAGTATAAAAGATAGAAGTGGAATATTATCATACCAAATAATTTTTTTTTTGCAGTTAGGACAAGAGGATCGTCCTGTAATTACACTTTTATTTTTTGGTAAACGATAAATACAAACATTGGCGAAACTTCCCCAGATGCCACCAAATAAAAAGAACACTAAAGAATACACAAATTAGATTTTTATTTGTGAAGTAAAATGTAAAATTCCATCTATAAAGTATTGTATGAATATTGCTGTATCTTGAAGATGCAAATAAAAATTGGGTGAGTTGATAATAATTTCCATAGTAGTTGTAAAAAATATCAAAAAGAAGTTAAATTGCAATTAAAAATATGTTTTTTAAATCCAAAAAAGAAGAGCCAAAAAAAGAAGAGACCACAACCAATGTAGACTTAGCAATTATTACCCAAATGAATCAAGATTTTGCAAGATCTCTTGATTTGAACGAAACATTACAAACGGCACTTGAAGTTATTATTCTACGAATCAATGCACAAGCAGCAAATATTTTTTTAATTGAAGAAAAGAAAAAAGTTTTTCAATGTATTGCATCAAAACATCAAGCTTATTTAGAAGATTATGAAATACTGTTAACAGAAGGTGTAATGGGCAAAGCTGCTCAACAAAAAAAATGTATTCGGGTTGGAGATGTTAGAAAAGATACTAGAGAAATTGCAGAGTTTTACTTTGATTTAGATAATAAAACAAATTTTACTACTTACTCAGTTTTGTGCTCTCCTTTAATTGTAGCTAACGAATGTATTGGGGTTATTCAATGTTTAAATAAAAAAACAACAGACAAGTTATTTGAAGAAGGCGATAGAAAATTGCTTGAAACTTTATCAGCTCCTGCTGCTCTAGCGATTAGAAATGCAAGAATGGCCAAAGAATTAGTTGATAAAAATATAATGCAAAAAGAAATTGAATTAGTAGGAGAAATTCAAAAAAGCTTATTATCTCAAAATCAAAAACCACCATTCCCAATTGCTGGAATAAATATTCCTGCAAAAGTCGTATCGGGAGATTTTTATAATTTCTCAGACCTTGGAAATGGCAAATATGGATTTGCAGTAGCCGATGTATCTGGCAAAGGAATAAAATCATCATTATTAATGTCTAAAGCTTCTAGTCTTTATCGCTGTTTAAGCAAAACTATGTTTTCAACAAAAGAACTTTTGAATCTCTTAAATAATGAAATTTGTGAAACTGCATCAAGAGGAATGTTTGTTACTATGTTAATTGGAATTTACGATAGTCATAAAAAAGAAATTCTAATTAGTAATGCAGGTCATGAACCACCTTTAATTTTATCCAAGGACGGAAAATTTAGTAGTTTTGAAGAGTCAGGTCCGCCGCTCGGTATTCAAGGAAAAATACAATATACTGAAAAAGTTTTACCTTTTTCTGAAAGTTCTATTTATATTTTTACAGATGGAATTACAGAAATAAAGAATTCCTCAGGATTAATGCTGGGAGCCAAAGGTTTTAAAGATTATATTATTAAACATCAAAAAACACCTAGTAACAAAAGATTAGGATTAATTCTTGATGACATTCTTCAATCTGGTCGAATTCAAAAAGATGACTTAACTATTCTTGTTGTTGATGAAAAAATTTAATTTGGGTCACCTCTAATATCAGTGGAAAGTTCTTGGTAAATCATAACCGACAGAGTATTAAAATTATCTATAATTCTTTCTAATTCCCAATCAAGTTCAATAGCATTACAATTTAATTCCTCGTAATAATATATTTTAGCTAAACCCAATGTAGGTTGCACTTCTGCACTAACAATATTTATTTCAGAAGTTCTTTTTTCCAAAGCAAAATTATATTTACACACATTAGACGTTGCCCAATAAAGTAATGCAGTTATTATCATTGCTACAACAATCATTACTTTTGGTATCGCTGACATTTTTTTTATTATCTTTTAAAAGATACTTTTAATATAGTTGTTATAAAGGAAGCTAATCCGTAACTCATTACAATTAACGCTGTAATTAACAATAACAAAGCAAATTTATTTACTTCATTATTAGTAATAGTTATTTTTTCGGCTTGTATAAGTTTAATACCATAATCCTCTTTTGCCAGTATAGTACCACTATTGGTTACAGTTAGGTTTAATGATGATTGACCTTTAATTGCACTGCTCCCATCACTTCCATCTGTTGTTGTTTTTATAGTACCTCTGTTTGTAATTGTTATTCCATCTTCTTGTTGTGCATCAATAGCATTTTGCTCGTCATAAGCTATTGAACCATCTGAAGTTACAGTTAAAGAATCATCGTCTGCACAAACTAATTGGGAAGTTGTAGCTGATGAAATTGAAGTATCACAGTCTCCAGCATTAGCGGGACCACACAAAAAAAAACCCAGAATGATAATTAATATCACTTTTTTCATAATTTTTAATAAAACTAGTTTATAACGTGCAGAAAGGAGGAAAAATTGGTCACACCTATTTTGGGTGATATTGGACTGAAAATAGTTATATTTAAAGCCATTATGAGTATAAAAAAACGTGAAACAAATGATAATATTAGAGCTATTTCTATAGAGGAAAATAAAGCCAATATAGAAGCAAATGAACCAGTTTTTTCAAAAGGATTATATGACTGGGTAATGTTTATATTTGTCTACTATTCAAGAATAAGAGAAACATTAAAAATTGATTTTGAATCTTTTATTGTTCTCCAAGTTGTTGTTAGCCATTCACTTTATCACCTAAACAAAGAGGGAGCTAAAAAATTTTCTGAAATTGAAAAAAATGTTGAACTACTATCAATGTCTAAGTTAAGAGAAAATAATAAATTATCATTTGCTAGTATTGCTGAGGTACTGCAGTTGCCAAGAGAAACTGTTCGAAGGAAAGTATTAGAGCTTAATAAAAAAGAAATAGTACAAATTGATAATATCAGTGGAATTAAACTTGGGCCTGCTTATAAAACAATTTATAAAGAATTTGTTTCAAAAACTACAGTAGATATGAGTTCCTTAATTAAAAAATGGAAAATTAGTGGGGCACTGGATAGATTATTACAAATGGAAAAAAAAGATAATTAATGAGTAAATTATTTTACGCACTGTATGATCTAGCTAATTCAGCTTATACTATTATAATTGTAACATTTATCACGTCGGCGTACTTTGCAAATCAAATTGTAGGTGATGCACAAATTGGTGCAGCGTACTGGCAGTGGACAGCTGGACTTTGTGGAATACTAATTGCACTAACAGGACCCATGCTTGGAAACATAGCTGACAAAAAACCTAAAGGTAAAATTAATTTGTTACACGTGTTTACCATCCTTTGTATTTTATTCACATGCTTGTTTTGGTTTGCTAAACCATCAACTAATTATATTTTGTTTGCATTGACTATTTTTTTATTATCAAACTACTGCTATGAAGCTGCTTCAATTTTTTATAATTCACTATTAAAAAACTGTTCAAATGAAAAAAATATTGGAAAAACATCAGGTGCAGCATTTGCTTTAGGATATATTGGATGTGTTCCAGTATTATTATTTTCATTATATGTTTTTGTGTTACCTGACACTATTCCTTTTGGTTTAGACAAAAGTAAATTTGAAAATATAAGATTCATTCCAGTTATTGCCGCAGTTTGGTTTTTAATCTTTTCTTATCCCATGATAAATTATTTTAAGCACCACATTGAATACAAAGTAAATGTTGATCAAACTCCCATTTTTAAAAAACTTATTGAACTATTATGGAAAAATAAATTTACAAGTACTGGAAAATTTCTTTTAGCTAGAATGATTTATTCAGATGCTTTAATTGTTTTAATTGCTGGAGGAGGCGTGTATGCTTCAGGTGTTTTTGGTTTTACTCCAGGTGAGTTATTAAAATTAGCTATTTGTGCAAACCTGGTTGCGTTTGTAGGTGTTTTGCTGGGTGGGTATTTAAATGATAAATTTTCATCAAAAATTATTATTTTAATTTGTATTGCCGTATTAACGGCAACTGTTTTCTACGCTTCACTTGTTGCGCAAAGTAAAACACAATTCTTTTATAATGCTATGGTTGTATCCTTTTTTATAGGGTCAATTCAAAGTGCAGGTCGTGTTATGATGACAGGGTTATTAGAAGCTAATGATCAAGGGAAAGGCTTTGGATTATTTAGCTTTTCAGGCAGAATTACAGCATTTGCCGGACCTTTATTAGCTGGAACTATGACTTTCTTGTTTTCTCAAAGAATAGGGCTCTTATCTATTAGTTTTTTTTTTATCTTAGGTTTTTTTTTAATGCTTTTCGTTGATAAAGATCAAAAAAATCAAAAAATCACTTAAAAAGCGAATTTTTTTAAAATATGAATAGATTTTATTGAGAGTAAATTATTATCTCTGCTTTATAAATATAACTTTCTCAATCTATAAATATTTTTACTATTAAAAAATTATACTCTAACACAACTTTAATATCTCTAACACAATCTTGATATCTCTAACACAAAAATTATAATTTTAGATAAAAATGAAAAATGCTCA
>Ga0209090_10001163_pt1 | contig 16804 bp, 9 predicted proteins | sample ArcticOcean_MG_C_9_FD_187432 | JGI IMG/M metagenome (GOLD analysis project Ga0209090, IMG submission 187432) | Marine microbial communities from western Arctic Ocean - ArcticOcean_MG_CB2_152 (SPAdes) (version 2) | ecosystem: Environmental > Aquatic > Marine > Oceanic | place: Arctic Ocean... | reverse complement strand
GGGCCGTTCTTCGCGTAGCCGTAGCCGTACACAATTTTGCCGACGTTCCAGAGCCCGCCGCACGCGGCGGCGAAGAGGGGGTAGTAGAGGCCCACGACGAGGAGCTGCATGAGGAAGTAGGGCAGGCCTTCTAAAGTTTGCTGGTGGGCGCGCTGCGCGCTGTTGAACGCCTCCGCGTGCTTGTGGCCCGCGGGCGCGTAGAGGTTGGGGTACTTGACATCATACTTCTTGCGCGCCATGATCACGTTGACGACGAGGTACATGTTCGTGAAGAAGACGCCTGCGGGGAACGCGCGTCGTGCGCGGCGAGATCTCGCTCCACGCGTGAGCGATGTGTGCTCCAGCGACCGTTACGCACGTAGCTCCTCCATCGAGACGCCGCGGCGATCACCGAGGGGCGACCGCACTCGGCGCGCGCGGGCACTTGCCCTCGGCGCGCGCAAGTATGTAGCGATATGTGTAATGCGCGCGTCTCTAGCACAATAAGAGACTAAGGATGACGCGGCCGCGCACCAGCGAACGCCAGCAAGACCCACTTGTAGTCCGCAGGCACATCGATGCTGATGGTGGCCGCGGTTTCCTCGACAGCGCTGGCTCCGAGAGGCCACATGTTATAGTGATGCCTTCTTCGTAAACGTAAAGATGCAGCGAGTGAGAGGCCGCGTGAGAGGCCTTTTTTATGGTCAGAGGCCTTTTTTCAGTGATGGAACAGGCGTGCGGGTTCGAGTCGACGCTAAATTTTCGAGGCATGGTGGCGCACAGCCAGTACGTCCACGACTTCCTGCCACGCCACAGGTCGCGAGGCTACTAGGAAAAGAGAGCATTCTTTGGACTGCTGCACACAACCGAGACACGCACCGCGCCGCTTCAAATTACTGCAGGGCTGCCTCTTACCGCGGCCGCTGCACTCGTTCGCCCGCCTCGAGCACCGCTGCGTTGTGTTTCGTGCGGAAACGCTCGTAAAAGGCTTCCTCAGGCTGCTCTCCCAAGCACTCCTCAAACTAAGAGCCGTGCGACACGCCTCCGTGCCACTCCACCGCCCGAGCCAAACCAGCGATCGGTCCAAAGCGCTCCTCAAACTAAGAGCCGTGCGACACAAGGACCGCTCGGAGCCCACCAACCACGCGGCGCGCGCCGCATGATCGCGCTGCCCTTCCTGTGCGTCGCGGCGGCGCACGAGCCCACCCGCGACGAGACCATGGAGTACTTTGGCATCGCAGAATCCGAGCCGCCCTACGACTGCACGGGCGCCACGGTGGCGGACGTGGTCGTGGCGTTCTCCGAGCACCGGCCTTTGGTCTACGGACCTTGTCCCTTTTACGTGAGTTCGACCGTGATTCGTGGTGAGAAACGTGATGTCAGTCCGCCCGCCGTGGAGCGGACCCCAAATGATCTAGCGGCTTTAGCGCATGCATTAAGCGTGCACTTCCCGGGCGCGATCGTGCCGCCCATCGGCGACGCGAGCGATGGGGGGCGCGGTGCTAAAGCAGCCAAGACGTTCATCGAGCGATGCCTTGCTCATGCCGAATTAGGACCCTCTAAACTACTGGTGGAGTTCCTATTACAGCGGGAAGTCGCTAAGTCCGTGCGGAACGCGGCGCACATTGGCAGTGATGTGGCGGTGCGCGCCACGACCACGGCCACCTTCTACGGCTCGGACGTGCAAAAGGACGTCGCGGACGCGAACAAGTGGTGCCGCGCCAAGGAACGGATTCTCGACGACGCGTCGAACCGAGCCATGCGGGCCGAAAGAGCTATCAGAAAAGCTACAAAGGAGACGGCGCATCTGTTGGTCACGGGGGGCGTCCTCTTAAACCCGCGCGACGACGACGCCGCGGCCGGGGTGGTCTCGGCCTCGCACGCGTTCTGCGATCTCAAGCATCAAGTAGGGTCATTAAGGGACGCGGCCCAGACGTTGCAGACGTTAAGGGATCGGCTCGCGGCCGCGGCGGCGGTCCTCGAGGCCTCGCGGGACTCCTTTGCCAACAGCGCCAAGCAGTACCTGGCCAAGACGCAGCGCGACGTCGACGCGGACACGGCGCGGCGGAACGCCATCGAGTCCGTCGTGGACTCGGCGTCGCGCCGCTTCGCACACGACGCGTCGGCCTTCGTGGCGTCCTTCCCGGATAAATGGAGCACACTAGTCGCGACGCTCGTCGCGGACCAGGCCCGGGCCGCGCGCGACGGCGCGACGCTCTTAGAACAGGCGCACGCGAACGGCGCCGAGCGGGCGGCCCCGGAGACCGACGACATGTGGCCGCCGCCCGAGCCGCCGCCGGCGCCCGAGTCCGACTCGGACACGCCGGCGGAGGGTGTTGCGAGCCCCGGGCCGCCGGCGGAGGCCCCGGCGCCGGCCCCGCTGCCGCAGGGCATCTCCAACAACGACGCCGCGCCGGCCTGGGCGCACGCCCCCTCCGGCGACCACTCGCCGCGGGCGCGCACGAAGGCCTGGGGCGCCGCCTCGAGCGCACTGCCGTCGTGGGCCTCGACGCCCCCGCCGGAGCCGGAGCCGTCGTGGGCCGAGGACGGGATCCGGCCGCCTCGAGCTTCAGCGGCCTCGCCGACGGCCCGCGAGCGCTTCCACGCCGTCTTCGGCGCGGGCCCGCTCGGCGTGCTCGTGAAACTGCAAACTGATGGGGAGCTCCGCGTCGTCGGCGCGCGGGGCGCCGCCGAGGCGCGGGGCGTGCTGGAGGGGGACGTCGTCGCGGCCGTCGACGGCGCGCCGGTTGAAAAATGCACGAGCGAGGCCAGTTTCGCGGAGCGCATCCAGGCGGCGCCGCGGCCCGTCACGCTCACGTTCCTCCGCGCCGGTTCTATCGCGGCGCCGGTGGTGGACGAGGGCGGCTGGCGCGACGAGGTTGAGACCTACCCGACGCCGCGCTTCGGCCTCGACTCGCGCGAGGTCGATGCGTTGTTAAACCAGTGGTCCGCGGACGAGCAGAAGCGGAAGTACGTCCGGTTGTGGCTCGAGGTCGTTGCCACGCGCGCGACGATCCCGCGCGAGTTCCCCGTCGGCTTGACGCTGGCCGCGCTCGCGCCCGAGGTCAAGGCCGGCTTTTCGCAGCTCGTCGTGCCGCTGCTGCGCGCGCGGGGCGACATTGATTTGCGGGCGCGCTCGCGGCCGTCGCCGGACCGGCCCGGCCGCGTCGACCTCGAGCTGGGCCTCGCGCGGGCGCCGCGGCCGCAACAGACCGCCGCCGCGCCGCCGTCGCCGAGCATGGCGTCCGACGCGTGGTCCCGCTTCTCCGCGCTCGCCGCGGCGAAGACGGGCGCGCTCAAGGCGAAGACTGGGGAACTAGCGGCGAAAACGGGCGAGCTCGCAGCGCTCGCCGCCGCCAAGGTGCGGCGCCGGTCCAAGACGCCGCCGCGGCCGCCCCCCGCGCCGCCGACGCCCGAGGAGGCCGATCGGCGGCGGAGCCTCTTCGAGGCGCAGCTCGCCGGGCTCCGGTCCCAGTCCTAGTACTTCGTAATTTTGTGCACAAACATACTTAGTCGCAACCCAGCCCCAGCGCCGCCGACACCTGCGCGTACTGGTAGAGGTAATAGGCGTCGGAGTCCGTCGACACGGTCAGCTCCGCGATGGGGTCCGTCTCGGCGGAGAAAGACACGTTCTGGCCCATGGACTTATCGACCAACAAGCACGCGACCACGGCGTCTTGGGCATTGCACTCGTCGCGGCAGCAGAGCCGCGCGTGGGCCTGGGCGATCCTCACCAATGACTCGAGCATCCGAATCGTCGCGCGCCCGCCCACGGCCGTCGCGCCTCTTCGTTGCCGCGCGTAGTAGGCTTCTACGATGCGCGCCGCGTCGTCGCCAATCGTCGGCTTGTACTTTTCCCGCACGTGCGCCACGTACCTCCGCAGCTTGTCGAGCGACCAGGCCTTGGGCCGCGGCGCGACCCGTTTCCGCTTCCCCGGGCGCTCGCCACTACCATCATCGGCGAAGGGGTCCAGAGTCCCCGCACCCGGTTTTATGGAGGCGTTCAGGATCTGGGCTGACACCGCCGTGTCCCAGGGCGCGTCCGGCGCGTCTACCACAACTAGAATGACGTCGAAGCGCGAGAGTAATGATGGTGGTAAACTCGTGTTCACGCTCAGGTCGGCCCTATTGTCGAAGGCGCCGCCCTTGGGGTTGCAGCACGCCATCACCGCGCACCGCGCGGCAAGCGTGCACACCAACCCGGCCTTGGCCACGCTCAGGGTCTGCTGCTCCATGGCCTCGTGGATGGCCGCGCGGTCTCCGGCCTTGATGGCACCGAACTCGTCGATGCAGCAGACCCCTCGGTCCGCCAAGACGAGCGCGCCGGCCTCGAGCGTCCAGGCGCCGTTGTCCTTGACGGCGGAGCAGGTCAGACCGGCGCTGGTCGTGCCGCAGCCCGTGGTCAAAATGGAGCGCGGCGCGAGCTTGGCCATGAACCGCAGGAACTGCGACTTGCCCGTGCCCGGGTCGCCCACCAATAGCAAGTGGGGCGTGCCCCGCGTCCGCGTGCCGTCGCCCCCCTCGTCCGCGTCGCGCTCGTCGCTGCCGACGCCGCCCACAGCCGTGAGGAGCACCGCCAATTTAAGCGTGCGCCGCCCGAAAATCCGCGGGCATACCGAGTCGATCAGCACGTCCCGCGCGACGAGCGGCGCCTTCGACCGCTCCGCGCGGCGCCAGAGCGCCTTGAAGGCGGTGACATCTTCTTCCGTGGCGCGCGCGGCCCCGGGAGCGTGGGCTGCGGAAACAGGTCGCACGTCGCACGCTCTTAACACTAAGTCGACGTCCACGCGCACGTCCTTGTAGTGGGGCTGCCAGACCCTTTCTAAATAACCCACGACGGCAACAGCGTCGCCGGCCGTCGACGCATCCGCTAAATCGTGGGTCACCACGACCGTTAATGACCGGGGAATGGCGCCCACGCCCAAACGCTCCACGTGCTCCTGGACTCTGAGCTCCTGGTAGTCGGCGTTTTCTCGCTCCACCTCCGCGAAGCGCCGCGACCCGCAGCCCCCCTCCTGGCCGGGGCAGCGCTTCGGGGCCTCGAAGATGTTGCCCTGCGTCGCGTCCGGCGTCACGACGAACGTGCACTCGCACCGGTGGTCGAGGCAGCGGTAGGTCCGCGCCGCCTCAAGCACGCGCACGGCTCCGGTCCTCACCACGGTGCCCTCGATCTGCACGAGGGGCCCGACGTCGCCGCACCGCAGCGCGCTCACGTTGGGCTTGCGGTGCGCCGGAAGCGGCGGGCAGTGGCACAGCCGCGCTCGGGCTTTGCGCGCGTGCCAGTCGGGGTGCCTAGCCATGGTCGGCGACTGGAGCAGTTCCTGGACACAATCATTAAGGGCCTCGTCGAAGACCGGCAGGAGCTTCTCGGGCCACCGTAACAGACCTTGCGCGGCGCCCGCGTCGAAGCGCGCGAGTTCGCACAAATCCACCGGGACCCCCACACCTCTAGCGTTGCCGGCCGCGTCCTCGCCGCTGACCACGGCCTGGAGCGCGCGGCGGCCGTCGCGCGGCCGCCGTACGAACGCCGCGAACTTCTCCTTCCAGGCCCGCCGGGACAGGCGCCGCCAGCCCTCGCTCTCGTCGCGCGGCGGCGGCGGGGCGCGCTGCGTCTGCGTATTGTGCTGCGTCGCCGCCGGCGTGGGGGTGGCGCGGGGCGTTCTGGCCATTCTTTCTGCTGTGCCGCAGCGATGCTGTGTTTTTCGTTACTGTTCCAGTAGCAGCGCGTCCACAGCGTGGCGAGTCATGCAGACTGCTCTGCAGATCGATTGCGCGGGTCTTGAAACGGGTTTTTCACAGACTCCCTATGGACCCCGGCGTCACACTCGATGATATCCACGAGGCCGTAAATAAGCTCGAGGAGGCGGCACGGATCGCGCGCCGCGTGTTTTGCGATTCCAACCCGATCGCTATGGGGATTGAGAACGCCTGGGAAGAGTCGCGAGCGGCGCTGCACGCCCGCGATACGCCGCCGTCGGATTCCAACAAGGAGGATGGAGACTTGAGCGAAGGAGACGCATAAATAATTTACTAGCCCGGCCCGTAATGCACCTCCAGCCCCGTCTCCGGCGGCGCGGGCGGCTCGTCGCCCCAGCCCGGCCGCGCGTCGTCCTCGTCCTCCCGGGGCGTGGACGGCCGGTCGGGCGTCTCGTCGTCCGGCGGGGCTAATCTATGCTTCTCCCACGCCTCGAGGAGCCCGTCGCGGAAGCAGCTTCGTAAAACAGCCCCGAACACGTTGCGCGGCCCGTCGCGCCACCCCAAAAAGGACCCCCCCAGCTCCGTCAGCTCGCCGGTCGTGAGCCGCCACGCGCCTCTCTCGTCGTCCCACCGGACGAACGCGTCGATGCGCACGAAGGGCTGCGGCTCGCAATCTAAAGCAAGCAACCACGTGCGCCACGCACTACACAAATCCCTAAGCTGCTTCTCCAAATCGGCCAAACGCCCCGCGTCCCCACGGCACCAGTCCTGCTGCACTTGAGCTCTCGGAACCTCCTTGAAGGTGCAGAAGCGCCCCGCGTCGTCGCCCTCGTCGTCCGGCGGCTCGAAGCGCGTGAACAATATCTTGTCGATGCGCCCGTCGACAACGTAGCACCGCGCCTCCCCCGCGTGTTGTACGTACTCCTGGACAAACACGTAGCGTGCCCTACAGCCGGGCTGGTGGAGCACGTCTTGCAAAGCGCCGGCTAGATCTTCTAAACCGCGCCACGCTCGCACATCCAGGGCCTCCCACGAGTAGCCTAATTTCACGACGCCGCGGGGCTCCTCTTCATCTACAGTGCCCTTGATGGCGGTTAAGGCGGAAACGGCGCGTTTGGCCGCTCTCTTGGCATCGCGCGCGACGGCCGCACACGCGACGCGCGTCGTCGCCGGCACGCGCAAGGCCGTGGGCCCGGCGCCGCACACCGCTGTGGTCCACTCCTTCGCTAGTAAGGCTCTGTACACATGCGCACTATGCGGAAAGCGCGTCGGCACGCCCACGCCTTCCACGCGGCGCATGAGCTCCAGTAGCGAATCGGAGGGCATCATGCCGGGCCGGCCCGCGGCGCCGTCGTCAAAACGCGCCGGCCAGAGCAAATAGAACGCGGCGATGTGTTTGCCACTTAAGCGATGCTTGATGCGGTGGGCACATAACCGCTCCAAGTCCGCGCCGCTCGTCACAAAGGCCGTGACCGCCCCATAATCCGTGCCCAGCTTCCAATGAAAAAAGTCCAACAAACCACTGGCGAAGCGGTCGCTGACCACGGCCCCGGCACTGCCCCAGCTCCCCGAGTACTGGCCGGCGCAGGCGTCCGGGTCTTCCTTGCCCCCCCACCGGACTAACAAAAGATCTAACGCTGGCGGCTTGGGAGCCGCTTCCCGCATCCGCACTCTGTTTTGGGAAAACCGCCCGATGGAGTTCCGGTCGTCGTCCATGTCCAGGGGCCGCCCGGCCGGCTCGCGCCAGTGCGCCCACGCGTGCCGACACACGACTAATTCCCCGTCCCAGCCGTGGTGCGGCCGTTCCACCACGGCGGGGACCCAGCCGTCCGTCCGTGCTAACCGCGGCCCGCACAGGTTGTCTGTCGCATCGAGACAGGGGAAGTAGTTGCCAGTATCTTCCTCTAATGCTCTGTAAAAGACATCGACTTCGTCGCCTTCCTTGTAGAGCCGCGGTGCCGTGTGGGCCGGGTCTTTCTGGGTGCCCCAACTTTCCGCACATGCGTTCATTACCGGCTCGGGCCAGCGCGGCGGCTCGGGCTCCTCGCCTGCCGCGTCGGCGTCGGCGTCCGCCGGCGGCGCGTCGTCGTAGGCCTCGTCGGCCATCTTCTGCTTGGCGTCGACGTCCATCGCTACGTGTACTGTTGTGCTGCAGTCCGCAGTTGTTGTAATACTGCGTGTCGCGTTAAGGCGGTCTCACCCTGCGTATTCTTGCGCACAGCGATGTTGTGCTGTGTTTTGTGTGGTTGCACGGGCGTCGGTTGCGTAGCTTCTAGGTCGCAGCGATCCAGCAGCGGTCCAAAAGTATTGCATAGGCGGCTTGTTTTGCGCTTTCCTTGCTTCGCAAGCGAGCAATGCGTATTTTGGCCGTGAAAAAACCCGCAGGCGATGAAAAGTCGAGTCTCCAAGCTCCAAGCTACTGTGAAATTGCTACGACAGCGGCAACGTTGATCACAGCGAGGCTGCGCCTAGTACCTTAGCAGACTACGCGCGCTACAATCCTAGAAGTCACTCGCCGGAAACGAGCAAACAGCAAGCGCTCTCCCAAACTAGAGAGCAGCACCAGCTACGCAGTGCGCAGCAAAAAAGCAAACCATGGCCAAGAAGCGTCCCACCGCCTCGAGCCGGCAGGCCGGCAGCAAAAAACAACGCCAGGCCACGAGCGGCCAGCGCCCGAAGCTGCCGCAGAGCGCAACCGGTGTCGTCTCGACCAGGGGCGCGCCCACAAAGCGCAAGAAGAAGGAGCCGTCCGCGCCCGTTGAGCACGGGGGCCGGAAGGCGCTAGTAACGAGACCGTCGCGCGGCATGAACGTCGCGGAGAGCGTGTCCCTCTGGAACGTCTTCCGGGCCAAAACTTTAGATGAAACCACGCGGAAGACGACGGTCGACGCCGCGCTACTGGCCCTGAGCGGCAAGCTGTATGAAGCTTCGCTCAAACACGACTCCGCTAGAGTCGTCCAAGCCTTACACAAGTTCGGAGATGCCGAACAGCGGGGAAAAATCGAGGCGGAATTAGTGCCGCGCTTGCCCGAGCTCGCTATTAGACCCTACGCGCGCCACGTCGCTTTAGCACTCGTCAAGCGCGCCGTGAATTCCCAACAGCGGAGCGCCCGGTGCCGCGCGTTCCGCGGAAAGTTCCGCCAGACGGCCGTGCACGCCGTCGGGGCGAAAGTTGCCGATGCACTACTAGAGACGGCGCCCAAGCGGGACGCCATGCTCCTGAAGTGCGAGTTGTACGCGGTGCCCGACGCGGCGCTCCTGAAAGCGGAAACACTCACTGGTATATTAGCGGAGGTGCCCGAGAGAAGGCACGCCCAAATCCTGTTGGAGGTGGACAAGACTTTATCGAAGTTGTGCGACAAGGGTTTGGCGCACTACGGCTTCGCCCACGACTTGCTGTGGGAGCGCGTGTCCGCTTCTAACTTAAACGTGCGGGAATTAGCGTCAAGAACGGCCGAGGCCCACCCCCACTTTGTGTCCACGCGGTCCGGCGCGCGGGCGTCCGCGTTGCTAGCCACGGCGGCCGACGCGAAGACGCGGAAGGGCCTGCTGAAGAAGTGCTGGCGCGGCCGCGCGGCCCAGGCTGCACAACACGCGCGCGCGCACGTGGCCCTGATCCGCTTCCTGGACGTCGTTGATGATACCAAACAGAGCGGGGCGTTAATTAGTGGAGAAATTGGGCCGGCTGCCGCGGAGCTGGCGCTGGACGCGTGCGGCGCGCAAGTGCTCCTGTCCCTATTGGGCGAACCAACCGCCAAGCCCCTCTCGGCGGACGTGAAGGACGTTTTGAAGGAGGACTCGGCGTCCGTCACCGTGGAGGACAAGCCGGCCTCTAGAAAGGCGCGCGAGGTGCGCCGCGGCGAGCTCGTCGCGCACCTCACGCCCGGCCTCAAACGGGCCCTATATGCGCGCGCGCCGGAGCTGCTCGCGTCGCGGGCCGCGGCACCCGTCATTATCGCCGCGCTGGCGGTCGCGCCGCTCGCGGGCGACGCCGAGCTGCTCGAGCGCGTCGCGCGCGCGTGCGTCGCGCCCCTGGCCGCGTTCGAAAGTGCCGACGAAGCGGCGCCGGCGGCGAACCCGCACTTCGGCGGCGGCGAGGCCGAGGACGAGGACGAGGCCGCGGCCCGCCAGGTCCTCGCCGGCAGCGACGAGGACGAGGCCGAGGCCGGCGCCGCGAGCTTGATAGAGGACGAGGCCGCCGAGGACGACGCCGGCAGCGACGACGACGGGGACTCGGACGACGATGAGGCCTCGGACTCCGAGGACTCGGGCGCCGGCGCCTTCTTCGAGATGTCCGACGACGACAGCGAGGGCGGCGCCGCCGCCGCGGACGCCGGGGGCGGCGCGGACTGGGGCGTCGCGGACGCGGCGGCCTCGCCGCCGGTCCTGGATCACGACGTGGCGCACCGCACGCTGCTGACGCTGCTCCAGGCCAAGACGGACGGGTTCGCGGCGGCTTTCGCGCTCGTCGCGGGCGAGACGGGCGGCCTGGGGCGGTGGGCCGGGTCCAACCGGGGGGGGCTGGTCATGGCGGCGCTCGTTCGGGGCGGCCACGGCCGGAAGGAGCTCGGCGCGGCACGGAAGGCGCTCGCGAAGGCGAAGAAGGGCGGCTCCAAGGGCGCCGCGGCGCTGCTCGAGGCCCTAGGTGAATAAACGTTAGCCCCCCTCGTCGAAGTCGCCGCTGGGAATGGACTCTAAAGCGTTGGTGGGGACCACGCCGCCCCCGTATAGCGAGACGTCGCGGCGGCCGTACTTCGTCCGGATTGCAGCGAGTAAAGCCGGTTCCCCGACGCCCGCGGCCTTGTACTTCATAATGATCTGTTCAGCACCGGCCAACTTGGCCGGGTTGTGCTGCTTGTAGAACGCAAAAATAGCCATGCGCGCTTCCGAACATTTCAGCTCCTCCGAGGAGGGCCCGAAAAAAGTGCGACTGAGGCTCCGCCGCGCTTTCATGATTGTGGTCGGGTGCCGCTTCGCGAGCCACCTCGTTCGCGCGCCGTTGTCCCTAGCTCGATCCACGAACGCGCGGAAGGCCGTCTCCCACTTCTCGATGGCGGGCTCCTCGGGCCCGAAGAACGACCGCTTCGGGGCCGCTCTTAGTTCGACCTTGCGCTTTCTTCTCGCACTTCGCGAAACCCATAATATAAGCTTCTTCTGGCCGTCCTTCCCGACCTTGGTCTCCACGCTCTCGACGCTCAACAGGTTGAGGGACGCGTGGGGCCCGTCCTCGACGCCGTCTTGGCCTTCCAAGTAGTAGCATAACACGGTGCCGTGGACGTAAAAGGCCTTGGCCTTCCAGCTGCCGTCCGAACTCCGCTTCTCGAGCACGCCCGTGAAGGCCTTCTCTTCCTTGGTGGGGCTCAGGGCGCCGAGCATGGTGCTGATGAGGGGGCTGGCCATCTCTGGTGGTGGTCTTCGGTCAGCCGCACGCAACGACCCGGCCGCGTGAGCGTGTGTGCACGTCGACGGCGTCGAGGCTGCCGATGCGGCGGCGCCAGGCACAAGCTCAGGCACACCAAGTTGTCCCTAACGAATTTTGTCGAAGAAAGGCTCGATGCGTTGGGCGGTAAATCCGCGAGGAGGGGCTCGGGGCTTTTGCCTAGCGCTCGGAGACGCGTTTGACGAGCTTTCCGTCATAGAGCAATAAAAACGGGTTTCTGAAAATGTCCGCCGAGGTCGGCCGAATTCGCAACAGTGCGCATTCGCATCCTACGCACCGGTGGAACTTCTCGTTGCATCAGAAACACAACTCTTCGGCTCCCCACAGCGTCTGCACTGCGCACGTCGCCGCGTAGCACTATGGCGCTCCGCTGGCTCGCCGCCGCGCTCGCGCTCGCGACGACCTCCGCCGTGGACCGCAGCAAGTTCCGCACCTGCCAGGACACGCGCTTCTGCCGCCAACACCGGCGGCCGCCCGTGCCGCCGCCCGCCTACACAGTCGATGTGCCAAGCGTCCGCTTGGTGGACGGCGTTTTAAGAATGGAGCTCTCGGACGGCGCGCAGCCGCCGCTGGTGGTGACGGTCGCGCCGCACGCCGACGCCGGCGTCGTGCGGACGCGCATCGTCGAGCGCGATGTTACACGGTGGGAGGCGCCCGACGTTTTACTGAAAGGGACTTTTGAGCTCGATGGGAGGGCGGCGCTATCCACTTCCAATGAAGGCGCCTCTTTAAAACTGAGCTCGGGCCACGTCGTCGACGTCACCTACGCGCCGTTCGCCATTTCGCTCAAGCCGCCTGGTACCAAGGACCCCACGGTCGTGCTCAACTCAAGACAACTACTCCACTTCGAGCGGGGCTCCAGCCAAACCGGGACCGCGGAGGAGGTCGAAAGCAAGTGCGAGAAGGACTTCGCGTGGAACGGCCAGGAATGTTTAAAAATTGCGGGCTACTGGGAGGACGGCCTCGCGCGCTTCGAGGACGGCTCCAAAGAAATTAAAGAGTACCTCAAGAAGACTAGTGAAGACGGTCTGGAGGAGACCTTTAGTGGGCACACCGATCGGCCCAAGAACGGCCCGACTTCCGTCGGCATCGACGTCTCCTTCCCCGGTTCTAAAGCGGCCTTCGGCCTGGCGGAGCACGCGTCGTCCTTCGCCCTGAAGCCGACGACCGGTACTGCGTATTCTGAACCGTACCGCTTCTACAACTTAGATGTTTTTGAGTACGACCTGGACGTGCCCATGGCGCTCTACGGAGCCATCCCCCTGGCGTGGGCCGTGGACCCTTCTCGCGCAAGTCACCACGCGGCCGGCGTGTTCTACAACAACCCGTCGGAGACGTTCGTCGACGTCTCGGACGACTGGTCCTTACATTTTGTCTCAGAGAGCGGCGTGCTGGAGTTGTTCCTGTTCGCGCCTTTTTCCCCGGCCGAGGGCTTTTCCCAGTACTCGTCATTAACTGGGGCGCAGGAGCTGCCGCCCCTGTTCGCGTTGGGCTACCACCAGTGCCGCTGGAACTACAAGGACGAGGCCGACGTCAAGGCGGTCCACGGCCGCTTCGAGGCGGAGGACATCCCCTACGACGTGCTTTGGTTGGACATCGAGCACACGGACGGCAAGCGCTACTTCACGTGGGACGCCAACTTGTTTCCGGACCCCGTGCAGATGCAGGAGGACCTCTGGCACGACGGGCGGCGCATGGTGACCATCGTGGACCCGCACATTAAGAGAGATGGGGGCTACAAGGTGCACACGGACGCGGAGGCGAAGGGCCTGTACCTCAAGGACGGCGATGCCGACTTCGACGGCTGGTGCTGGCCGGGCAGCTCGTCCTACCCCGACTTCACGAACCCGAAAGTGCGCCAATGGTGGGCCGAGCGCTTTTCGTTGGAGAATTATGCAGGGAGCACGTCCTCCCTCTACATCTGGAACGACATGAACGAGATGTCCGTGTTCAACGGCCCCGAGGTCACGATGCACAAGTCCGTGACCAATCTAGAGGGCATCGAGCACCGGGAGTGGCACAATTTGTACGGCATGTACGTCCAGCGGGCCACGGCCGAGGGCTTGATGTTAAGAGATGAAAACAAGCGCCCCTTCGTGCTCTCGCGCAGCTTTTACGCTGGCTCGCAGCGCTGGGGCGCGGTCTGGACGGGCGACAACGCCGCGCGCTGGGACCACCTCCAGCAGGCGGCGCCCATGCTTCTCTCCATGTCCGTGTGCGGTCTGGTCTTCGTGGGCGCGGACGCGGGCGGCTTCTTCGGCGACCCCGACGCGGAGCTCATGGCGCGCTGGGTCCAGGCGGCGGCCTACACGCCCTTCTTCCGGGGCCACGCGCACCACGACGCCAAGAGGAGGGAGCCGTGGTCCTTCGGCGAGCCGACGACGGCCTACATCCGGCGGGCCATCGCGGACCGCTACGCGCTGCTGCCCTACTGGTACTCCGTGTTCGCGGAGAGTCGCTTCTCGGGGCAGCCGGTCATGCGGCCCCTCTGGGCCGAGTTCCCCGCTGACGCCAATGCCTTGTTGTTGGACGACCAGTGGATGGTCGGGGGCGCGTTATTGGTGAGGCCGGTGACGGCGCAGGGGGCGTCCCATGTCGACGCGTACCTGCCCGCGGGGCGCTGGTACGAGGTACGTTTCCAGCGCCGTACGCCATCGACGCGATGCCTCGTCGCCTTCAATTGAACCCATCGACGCGACTCACCGCTCGATTTCCCCGCAGGTGCATGGCGCAGTGCCGATCACCCACGATTCTCGTGGTTCAACAGTGCGGGCGAAGGCGCCCATCGAGGGCACGGCGCCGCTCTTCCAGCGCGGCGGGACCATCGTGCCGCGCCAGCGGCGGTTGCGCCGCAGCACGGTGGCGATGGCCGCCGACCCCTTCGAGCTCACGGTTGCGCTCGACGCGAACGGCGCCGCGGCCGGTGAGGTGTTCTTGGACGACGGCGTTTCCTTTGATTTCATGCGTGGCGGCTTCGCGCGGACGGCGCTCTCCTACGCGAACGGCCGGCTGACCGCGGCGCCGGCGCACGAGTGCGACGCGCGGGCGCGGGCACTGGGCGTCGAAGCCGAAGCGGCGACGGGCGCCTTCGCGCCGGCGAACGTCGTCGAGCGCGTCGTCGTGCTTGGGTTGGCGTCTGCTCCGAAGTCCGTCGCCGTGGCTGGCCGCGCCGTCGACTTCTCCTGGACCGCGGGGGCGCTCACGATCCGCCGGCCGGAGTTGCCGATGGCTGGTGCGTGGGAGGTGATACTCTCTTTCTATTAAGTAGTAAGTAAGTTTCAAGTTAAACATATCTATCTTACATCAGTTTACACTAACGCCCGGTGAAGAATCCAACGACACGTTGGAAGAAGCTGAGCGCAGGCGGACGCAGAGGCGGCCGGGACAATCGGAAGCCCTCGGGCGCGCCCCAGAACGACAGCACGTTCCAGAGAACACCGTTGTCGACGCGGACAAGGAAGTCGAGGACCGGGTCCGACGTCGCCAAATGCCCTCGTGCGGCGAGGCCTCGGATCGCGAGGAACTCCCGCCTTGGCGCCATGACGTATTTTTTCCAGCTTCCAGCGGCGCGGATCTCGGCCACGAGGGCCCACAGCGCGTCAAAGTGGCACTGCCACCTTTGCAGGTCATCATTTTTAAGGCGTCTTGAATAATAAAAATGACCACTTGATTCATTCAATGCCAACAGAAGATGATACTCGGCCGACTCCCTAGCAGGCCAACTCCCTAGAGTGTCCAGTGAGGCACCAGCACGCAGCAGCATGCAGATGATGCGCAGACCCGCGGGGGGCGAGACAAACAAGTCACCCGCGTGGCCTTGAGGTTCAAGGGTAGCCTTCATCGCCAAACTGAGTGGGGTTTCTGTGCCATAGTCGCCAACAATCCCAGTGTCTTCATTTGTGATATTCCTACGATTTTCGAACTCCGTCCCCGCTTCGATGAGGAGCGAGACCATTTCTACTGTCGCGTTGTTGTTGGTCTTGTAGCACGCGCAGTGCAACGGGCCGTCGCCATGCCTGTCGCGCCAATTGGGATCAGCGCCCCGCGCCAGGAGGAGGCGAGCCAGCTCGACGTGACTCTGCGTGATTTCCGCTCTTCTACTGAGACTGCGGAATCCTAGGTGAGGGAAACAAGTCCACGAGAGGAGCGGGCACCCAGCATCTAGGCTTGACCACGCGTGCGCCATGCCTCTGTCATTCACGCTTCCTTGAGCCGCGTCGAGCCATGCCATAACGACACGCGACTTCCCCTGCCGCGCGGCATCACATATGTGCTCTGGCACGACCATGGTTCCGATACGCGCTGTGCAGCTGTCCACCAGGTGGGTTAAAACGCTAGTTGCGCCCAGACAGCGCGCACCGACCGCGACGCGCAGCAATCAGCGTCTCAGCGGATGCAATGATGTGTTTTGCAGCGCCACGAGGTCGCTTTAGCACACAAAAAAGGCATAAACATGGTAATCTCAGTACAAAAACCCGCACGATATGGAACCCGCACGATACGATTTCATCTCCTTGACGGGCGCACGACTGACTGCGATCAAGGGAATTTGTGCGCGCTGGCCGACGTCCTGGACCACGAGTCTGCGGCGCTGACAAGAAAGGTCTGCCCACTCCCAGCCCTTTCACGTATACAGCTGGCCCCTGCCATCGAGAGGCGCCTGCTCACGTAGAGGAAGAGATGGACGCACCGAGGCGACCCAGACGGTAGCAGCATGGCGCCGCTCGCCCTCGGCGAAATTCCCGAGGAGGTCCGGCTGGACAAGCTCATCGGTTTGAACTCGCCGCCCCAGGCCAAGGCCTACAGCGAGAAGGAACGCTACGGCAACGAGTGGAAGGACCTCCACAAGTCCAGCGAGGAGATGGAGCGCGAGGCGTACCGGCGGTACCGGGGCGACGCGGCCATGTTCACGCCGTACGAGCTCGAGTCGCGGGCGCTGCGGGCGTGCGACTTCGAGGCCTTCCGGAAACCGGCGCCCATGTACGACCAGCTCTGCAAGGAGAGCACGTATGACATGGGCGATCTGAAGGGGCTGTCCTTCGACCCTCGCATCCCGACGAAGATCACGTGCTGTAGTCAATGCTTCGATTGCTGCTGCTGTTGCTGTATCTATGTATGTTGCCCCTCGAGGAGGCGGAAGAAAAAGCGCCGGTCCGATCGGCCCTCGCGCGAGTCTCGGGATTCGCTCGGCGAGGACGCCCGGGGCAGCCGCGCGAGCCGCGGCGAGGGGCCGAACGCGGCCCCGAAGAAGCGGCGGTGCTGCCTCGTCCGGTGGCTGTGCTGCTGCTGTTTTAAGTCGGCGAAGCGCGATACGGGTCCCAAGTTCGAACTTGGCGCGGAGGTCGAGTGCTTTTACAAGAAAATCGGGGAGTACTACCCGGGCCGAGTCATCGAGATCACGGTGGACGGCTTGTACGTCATCGAGTACGACGGTGGGAATGTGGAGCGCCGCATCAAGGAGGAGCTCCTGAGAGTCCCCGAGGAGAAGCCGATCGAGGAGGAGCCGATCGAAGCCATCGAAGAAGAACCCGCCCCAGCGAAGGACGAGCCGCCCGCGCCCGCGCCGCCGGAGCCCTGGGAAATCTGCGACGACGAAGACGGGACTCCATACTACTACAATCGCGACACGGGCGAGACGTCGTGGACGCTGCCCGAGGCGCCGCCGCCGCCGAAGCCGCCGAAGCGGTC
>Ga0209090_10001155_pt1 | contig 16816 bp, 13 predicted proteins | sample ArcticOcean_MG_C_9_FD_187432 | JGI IMG/M metagenome (GOLD analysis project Ga0209090, IMG submission 187432) | Marine microbial communities from western Arctic Ocean - ArcticOcean_MG_CB2_152 (SPAdes) (version 2) | ecosystem: Environmental > Aquatic > Marine > Oceanic | place: Arctic Ocean... | reverse complement strand
GAAGCGCCAAGGCGAAAGCGGATTTGACGAAGTAGTAGTAGTAGTAAAAGAACAACAATAATAACAACAATAATAACAACAACAACATGATCGAATACAAATCTCGCCTACCATCTGCATCCCTCTCGTCCACGTCTCTTTCGTATTAGTAGTATTAGTAGTATTCTTTTTCAAAGAAGCACATTTTTTCAGTACAAAATCTGTCACTTTTCTGACGCAAAAAATCAACAAAAATTAAGAAAAATGTCAAACTCCAACAGTTGTTTAACAACTCTGTTTTCCGGAGGCGGAGGAGGCGGAGGCGGAGAGTTCTTCTCTAAGAAGACGACGAAGAGAAACACGAGTTCTCGCTTAAACGCGAGGCGTGGCAGCAGCAGCTCCTCCGAGCCGCCTTCGCAGCATTCTTCGACAGATTTGACGATGGGAAAAAGGATCGCCTTATTCGCCGCCATTGTTCCCACGTCGTGTTCGGTCCTGTTTCTCGCCTCGTGGGGCGGTACTTTCGGTACTCCACCCGCGGCGAACGCGAGAGAAGAAGAAAGTTTTGGCGGTTCTAAATCGTCGAAGAGATCATCTGCAAAAGGAGGGAGTAGTACTAATGTCGAAAATGGGGGAGAGATATTAAGTGGGAAAATAAACCTCAACGGCCGAAGGTTGGTCGCCATCGGCGACGTGCACGGGGATTTTCCGGCGGCGATGAAAGCGTTGGAAATTGCCGGAGTCATGGACAATAAAGGCGAATGGATCGGGAAAAACACGGTCGTGGTACAAGTCGGGGACGTGATGGACCGGGGCGACGCGGAGTTGGCCATCTTTACGAAGTTTTTACGATTGAAGAAGAAAGCGATGAAGGAAGGCGGGGACGTGATTGTGATGAACGGGAACCACGAGATTATGAACGTGATGGGGGACTTTAGGTACGCCACGAATGGGGCGTATTAGTGTGGGACGTACTTGAAGAAGATGAAAGAGAAGGAGGAGAGTAGTGGTAGTGGTGGTGGTGGTAGTAGTAGTAGTGCTAATAGTAACAAGGAGAACGCCTCTCCGGATAGTAATAATAGTACCAACGAGAGTAGCAACGAGAGCGAGAAATCACCGCTGAAAAAAGCCTCCGAGCAGTTTCAAAACGAAGACCCGGTGATACAAGGCGTTCGAGCTCGACGGGAGTTGTTCCAACCGGGTGGCGCGTTTGCGATGAAGTTGAGCAAACACCCGACGGTGTTGCAAGTTGGAGACACGATTTTCGCGCACGCCGGAGTCAATCAGAGCCACGTGAAATACGGTTTCGATAGGATTAATCGGGAAGTATCGCTGTGGATGCAAGGAAAAATTAAGAATCCACCAGATTACATCGTCGAAAGCGAAGGTGTCGTTTGGACGCGAGAATACGGAGGGAAAGATGCCGGCGTGAAGTACGAAGCGGAGGCGTGTCGACGATTGAAAAGCGCCTTGGCGTTGACTTCAGATCCAGAGGCTAAAAGATTAGTCATTGGTCACACGCCACAAACGACCGGGGTAAATTCTGGGTGTAAAGGTGCAGTTTGGAGAGTTGATGTCGGCGCGAGTCGAGGTATTTATGGCGGGACGGTGGAGGTTTTAGAAATTAAAGGCAGTCGTGTTCGGGTTCTCTCTTAAATGATGACGTTCAATTTACAATATTAAAACTACTATCAATACTATTTTTATCACAACACGTGTTATTTATATCTATCGTATCTGCTACATCGTATCTGCTACCTGCTATGTCTTTATTCTCACGCGAATAATTTCGCGAACGTTACTGGCGCCGTCCATAATCTCTTTTACCACGTCGCAAGATAAAGACGTTTCGTCGCACAACTGCATAAAGGTCGCGGTCGAACCGCCGACACCGAAATAGTATCTCTTCGCGGCGACGAGCGCGATGGCGTTTTCGTTTGCATTCTTTTTCAAGCAGTGATGAATAACTTTAGCCAGCTTTTTCGCATCGTCTACGTTATAAATTGTATCGGAGGTTAAAATCAAATCGAACTCGTCCTTCGACAAGAACGCCTCCGATTGCTCAGAGGGCGCCGCGACTAAATCGTCCCAATCGCCGGCTAAAAACGTGCACTGTTCGCACACCCCGTTCATTCTCGCGTTCGGTATCGTCACTTCTGTCAAAACTTCTTCGTTATAATCCGCTAACGTGCACAGAAGAGTAGTATCCTTACCATCTTTCTCCATCTTTTCGTGCGCCATCAAACTCGCGATGCCGGGCACGCCGTGGCCGCATCCCAGTTCCAACACTCGAAACGATTTCGATTTCGACACCGTCACCATCGCCTCCACCACTCGTTCTCTCACCACATACTTCGTCAAATCAATCGCGCACTCCCACAGTTTCAGCCCGCCTTCGTATTTACCTTTCACCAAATCGTGCGACGCCAACGAATACGCAGACGCAGACGACGATTTGGGCGCCTTTGCTCCGTTCGCCGGCTTTTCGTTGCTGTTGTTCTTACAAACCGCATCCAACGTCGGCACGCGCATCCTCACTTCCTCTTTCCCCAGCGGCGGTATCTTTTTCTCGATCGACATCATCAACACGTTCGCTCCTTCTTCTTCTCCCTCGTCTGAAGAAAATATCTCAACCGTTTCCTTGTCCACGGCGTTCGCAAAGACTGGTTCGAAAACATCCCTCGAGTGCACGCGTTTCGCCTCTGGCTTTTGTATCGTCGTCGTTGTTTCTTTTGCATTCGTGGTTTCCGTCGTTGTTCTCTTTTCCTCTCCTTTTCCTCCGGAAGAAGAAGAAGAGGAGATTGGAAAAAAGTTGAACGCAAACGAATTCGTCGTTTCCTCGTCGTCGTCCATTCTTCTTCTTTTAGTCTTCCGCTGTCTGCTTGTCTTTAAAACCTCCTCCTCTCAAAAAACGACGATCAACAGCATCTTAAAATCGACAAACGAAACGCTTTTGCTCTTCTTCTTCGTTCGTTCGTACAGAGAGACAATGGAGAGATTAACTGCGCCTTCTCTCGTAAAATTTTTTATTTAGGGTTTACGTACATCGTCTTACTCTTTCCGTACTCGAGTAAGGAATGCGCACTTAGAAAAAAATGTCTTAAGTGCTTTTTTATTACTAATAAGTGCTTACTTCTTACTCGAGATTTGTCTCCTTTGCTTTTGTTTCTTTGGGGAAGAAGAAACGTCACACATTATTAAACCCATTCGCCGAACACACATAAGAAGAACCTTTCTTTTTCTTCCACATAACGTAACCAATAATATAAGTGATAGAGAGAAACAATGCAAAACGCGGCGAGCAAAGTGAACGTGGCGGCGGCCACTGGCGCCATCCAAGGCGTTCTCGGTCTCGGCGCGGTATCCTACGGCCTGTACCACTCTCTGTTCAACGTGGAAGGCGGCCACCGGGCGATTGTCTATAATCGCGCGGTAGGTATCAAAGAAACCTCGTACACGGAAGGGACGCACTTAATGATCCCGTGGATAGAACGGCCGATAATATACGACGTGCGATCGCGAGCGCACCAAGTGAGCTCGACCAGTGGGAGTAAAGATTTGCAGATGGTGAATTTAAGCATACGAGTGTTAACGAGGCCGGATTCGAACAAATTGCCGCAAATTTACCGAGAGTTGGGGACGGATTTTAACGAAAGAGTTTTGCCGAGTTTAATACACGACACGTTGAAATCGGTGGTGGCGCAACACAACGCGTCGGAGTTAATCACGAAAAGAGAGAACGTTTCGTTACAGATTAGGAACATGTTGATTCAACGCGCGCAGACTTTTCACATGATAATGGACGACGTTTCGATCACGGCGCTGACGTTTGGGAGAGAGTACACGGCGGCGATCGAAGCCAAGCAGGTGGCGCAGCAAGACGCGGAGAGGGCGAAGTTTATCGTGGAGAGGGCAAGGCAGGATAAGAAGTCTGCGGTGATTAGAGCGGCTGGTGAGGCGAGATCGGCGAAGTTGATTGGAGAGGCTATTAGTACGAATCCGGCGTTTTTGACGCTGAGGAGAATCGAAGCCGCGAGAGAGATTGCGGAAACGATGGCGAGATCGAATAACCGCGTGATGTTGAACGCGGATTCGTTGTTGTTGAATTTAGCCGAGGAGAAAGTCACTCAAGGAAAGCATTAGAAAGAGTAGGAGTATAAAAATTGAGAGAAAACGAGAGTCCCCGCGACCGAGTAAATATAACGACGAATAATAATAATACCCTTAGGTTCAAAGACAGTTTTGATGCAATGATTTATAAAAATACTACTACTAACAGTTCCCTTTCGCTTTTGTGTGACCTTCAGAACTCCACTCTTTCGTGATCGTTCCACACCAAAACGCCGCGCGCTCGCATTCCCAAAACGAGCGCTCCTTCATGATTGGCGGTTCTGGCCACGCTAAAACGGATCTTCTCGCACCCCAACCGTACCGAATGTTCGCCGTGTTCGTGCTAAAGGTCGAGAGCATATTTCCGACAAAGATTTTTGCACCAGCTAAGATGAACATGTCAACCGCCGGTTCAAAGACCTTCTTGCCGATGTACCCTTTCACGAACTGCGTGCCGTCGCCGAAGTATTTGTCTTTCTTGTTCCCTTTATCATAGCTAATCGATCCTGCTTTCTCAAACGATTTATCCGCATCCGGGCGCTGTCGATCTGATGCTAAGTAGATTTTTGTGCCCGACTTCAAATCGATACCGTGGTCTTGCAAAACTCTCTGCGTGTGCGGAAACGTGTTGTGACACATCGCGGCAATTTGTTTTTCGACTTTCGGCATGTAATACGCCCTCGCGCGGTGCGGGCACTTACCTTCTAAATACCTCAGGTGTACCCCGACGTATTCTCCGTCGACTAAACCTCTTATTTGTTTGTACATTTCCACCTCTTGGCGAATGTGTTCAGCCGGTTGAACGTGTTTAAAAAACAAACCGTCTTCGTGGGGTTTCATACACGCAGTCATGAGTCCACCCCAGGCACTTCCGGAAATCATAATGACGGGATGTCCGTGCACTTCGGCATCTGACGTGAAATCAGAAGCAATCTCAGAAATTTGACGACCGGTATTATCCGGACCGCGAACGCGCGCGGGACGCATGGCGGCGACTGAATTCGGTTTCGGCTTGAAATCGTCGAACATGTCGGACGTTTTCAACTTCTTTCCTTTGCCGAGCAACTTTCTTTCGTTTGTTCGCTCAGCAATCACCTGGTTGTTCTTGTCCTCTTCGTTTTGTTTTTCTTCCTCGTCCTCGTTGTCATCGTCTGCGTGCACCATCCGTTTCGCGTCCAACTCATCAAACTCTCTAATCAACAACGCGCTAGTGCTAAAATCATCTTTAGTATTTATTCTATCCTCCTCAGATCTCGCGTCCACCATCGCGAGCTTCCTTCTTTTCTCCACGGATACGTACGCTTGCGGCACTTCGCCTTCGCCCCACGGCACGTTAGTGTCGTGAAAGCACGGCCACACCGGTCGCATAGCCTGTGTATTTTATCAAAAAAGTACCCGGATAAAGAGCAAAAGCGAGAGAACGTTGAAAGTCAGATATTACGCCATCGCGCGACGCAACATGGAAAAAGCACAGACACACACACACAGAGCGAGAAGAAACGAGACGAAAGAAAGAAAGGAAATGAGATCTCGCCGTCGTACCTCGTAATCGATCGCTTGCGAGAACCTAAAATCCGTGTACCGATCGTTCCTCGCCGCCGGTATCACGAACGTTCTGTTCGTGTATCGAGCCAACAAAATCGCGCTTTGAAACGTCATGAACATGTTGTTAAATCCTCCGGTATACGTTCGCGGACCGAGGAGTAAATATCTGTCCGTCGGACACGGGTAATTCGTCGGGTCGAGCGGTGGCAGGAGTGTTTCGTCGATGCCGGACGGGCCGGTGTTCCAGAACGTATTCTTCCCGTCGTCCTTGTTGTTATCCTCTCCATCATCGCCCTCTTCTTGTCCGGACACGACTCCTCCGGACGCGGAGAAATAGAAGAAGAGAATCACGAGAAACAACCGCGAGACGAACGCAAATGTTCGCATCATCGTTCTCACGGTCTTTTCGCGTCCGCGTGGCGCTGACATTCGTCGGGCGATGAGGATTCTCCGTGTGATGATCCTTTTTTAAAGAGCGTTGGGGGAGAATTTTTGTGTGGGCGAAGCTTATCAAAAGAAGAAGAAAAAGTTCAAAGTTCAGTTCTCTAAAAGGGATCTAATCCATCGATGATGATGAATCATCGTCATCAATACATCGCTACCCAACCTACGCTAGTATGGTTTCTGTCTATGCGAACGCGTCAAAAGTCTAGCTGTGTTGTTCTACTCTCTCTCTTGTTCTTTCAGTTCTCTCGTCACGCGGACTTCGACGCACCAGTTGCCGAAATCAAAGTACGCAGCTTCGACTTCGCACCCCGGTATCCTCTGGAATAACTTTTCGAGTTCGCCTTCTTTGTACACGTGACAGTATCTTTGGTACACGACCGTGTGTTTTTCTTGGTTGATTTCTCCGTGAGACGGCGCTTTGCCTTCTCTGACCATCGCGTCGTCCAATTCTTTTTGCTCGGCCGGTTGCATGCCCTTGGCGATTGGTCTTTTGTGGAACGGGACGAGGACGTCTTGCGCGAGAAAGTCGTGCCCGGAAACGCCGCCTTTGTCTTGCTCGTACGCCCAGGCACAGAATAACGCGACGCCACCGACTTTAACCACGCGAAGAGTTTCTTCGCACATGCGAATTCTGCGTTCTTCGCTGGAAATGTGGTGCAAAACGGCAATGTTGAGCGCGTAGTCAAACACGCGCGAGCGGTACGGAACCATTAAAGCGTCAGCGACTTGGACTTCGAACCCTTGCTCGGCGCAAATTTCAATCAAACCGTGCGAGAAGTCCATGCCTATTACAGTACCGCCTCCTTTGACGACGTCGTGCATGTTTTTACCATTCCCGCATCCGATATCGGCCACGAAGCCATTTTTAGGTTGGTTCGCGACGAACTTTTCAATCGCCGGCCACGACCGGTATCGCGTGCCGTGCCATTGCTTCGCGACGACGTCGTAGACTTTTTGCACGTATTCGCGTTCAACTTCTGGCATTCTGTTCACATCGCTGATGTTTTGATCGTCGTTTTTGTCGTCTTCCTCATTCTTCAACAAACCTTCCGGAACCGGCAAACATTCCTTGTGCGTTTTCGATTTCGGTTCCTTCATCTTCTTCTTTTCTTCCTTTTCCTTTCGTCGTTCCTCGACTATTTCTAATTCGCGTTGTTTTCTGGCCAAAGTCTCTAGTTTTCTCGCCTCTTTTGCTTTCTTTCTCTCTAAACGTTCGCGTGCGATCCTCGCCCTCTCCGTTTCCACGCGCACCACCTCTTCCTTCGTCGCCTCGTACGCCGTTTTCCTCTTCTCCCTGTACTCCGCTCTCCACTTCTCCGTCTCTTCCGTTCTTTTATTTACCGCGTCTTCATCCCAATCTCTCTTTCGAAACGTCAACGAAATCCTCCCGTCTTCTGCTCGTACTGGCAATATCGCGTGTTCGTACACGTCCCCGCTCTCTCCGTCTAAAATTATCGCTGAATTTTTCTCGCACACCACTCGACACTCCTCGCCGTCGAGCGCGTTCGTCATGTCGTACCAACTTTCCTCCGGCAACACCGCGCTATTACTACTACTATTACTATTACCACTACCACTATTATTACTCTCGTCTAAACCAGGGTGCCAGACGATACCTCTTCCGAAAATGCACATCTCGTCCGCTAACAAACTCACCGTACAAAAAGGCCTCTTAAAATTTGGATTGTCCACGTGCGGCGGCAACCATTGGCCTTTGCGGTAGACGTTCACCGTGCAACTGTCCGGCAAGAAGCGTCGAGAAGTGTCATTCGCACCACCACCACCACCACCACCGGATGAGAGATTCTTTTTCGCATCGTCGTCATTCTTCTCTTCTCCGAACACGCCTCGCTCCACGAGTCTTTCCACCACCAGCTCTCGCAAAATCTCCGGCATTGGTTCGACTTCAACCTCGTGGTCGGTGTACACTCGATTCGAGTGCGTGTACGTCCCGTATTGCAACATCTCTCTCCCTTGTAAACGCTTATCCCATTTCGGTGGGATTGGGGTGTACGTCGCTTTCTTTTCGAGTTTTCCGGAGCGACCGAGTGAGAGTTGCGAGTGGATAAATTGGACGAGCGAGTCGTGGGTTTCCGCATCGAGAAGGTTCGGAATGTATCTCAGACCAGGGACGGATGGGAAAAACGTTTCCGTTTCTGTCGTCGTTTTTATACCGTCGTCGTCGCATTCCATCTCTCTCGATCGAGTTCTTGTTTTGTCTTCTTTCGGCGTGATGACTTTGATGTTTACTTCATTCCGCCGCGCGGGAGAAAGAATGAGGAAAAAATACGCGAGTTAGGGAAAGACTTCAGAAAAATGTCATCATCAATATCATCATCAGACGCCTCCGATGATGCGACGAAAGGAAACGACGACGAGACGATCAACAAAATCGCGTTCGATTCATCCTCGCTCGACAAACGTTCCCGAATAACCAACTCGGCAAAGCAAAAGTACCTCGCTCTCGATCCGAGGAAAGATCTCGTTCGTTGGCAGCAAAGCACGACAGATGTGGAAATTTTTATTCGCATTCCAACGAACAGCTCGGAAAAGAACGGCGACATGGAGGTTCTGTTGACGACGTCAACTCTTGGGGTGAGATTGAAAGGACACGCGTGGGTGAACAGAGCGGATGTTTGTGGTGGTGTGCTCTTTAGGACGATTAAGTTGGATGAGAGCAGCTGGACGAGGGTGAGTTTTTCGAGCGTTTTTCCCCCTGTTTTTGCTCTTCTTTGATCTCAAATGTGTTCTTTACGCAAATGTTCTTCCTTCTCTCTCGTGTACGAACCAAACAAAACAGGACACCGACGAGCTCTACTTTTGTCTCCGAAAAGACAAAGACATCGTCTGGGAATCTATCTTCGAAGACGATCACGCGCATCGAAAACTCCCGCACGAAATCTTAAAAGACATGGTATCCGCAGACGAGGGTTGTAAAAAGAAGCCTTACGAAGACTTATCGATGGAAAGTAAAATCTTGGTCGAAGAGATGCGAGAGCGAACGCGGATGCTCGCGAGTAAAGAAATCTCGATCGAAGATCTCGAAGGTGATAAGTTTGTAATAGGAGAGGCGTGAGATGGGATCCGCGCCGTTCGATTTTCTTCGCTTTGCTCGTATTTTTGTAGCCAAAAACCGCACACCAAATCCACTACGTTTCACACACACACACACGCAACAAAATGTCTCGCGAATGGTACCCGCACTATTTAATTACCGTGCAAATCTCCACCAGGATCGGCAATCTCTCCGTTTCGTACGACCAATCGCACCACGCGGAATGCGCTCCCGATGAGCACACGACGACGATTGGAAAGCGAGCCAAGAGGAAACCGTTGATTACCTACCACGATTGCGGGACGAATCACCGGACGTGTTTCTCCTCGTTCTTTTCTTGCGCGGGGAAAGAGCACGAGATGAACAAAAAGTTTTGCGCGTACCACGTGGACGCGCCGGGGATGCAAGACGGGTCCGTGGAAGGCGTTCCCGAGGAGTTTGAAGGAGAGGTGACTTTGGACAAATTAGCGCAGCAGTTGGAAGACGTGAGCGATTTTTTCGGATGGACGAGAGGAGGGACGAATACTAACAACACGGAGGTGTTTGCGATTGGGGTTGGATCCGGGGCGACGGTCCTTTCCATATACGCGAATCGGTTTGCAAATCCAATCGTTGGAATGATTTTAGTGTCGCCGATGTCGAGGCAGGCGAATTACGCGGAGTGGATGTACGCGAAGTGGTTTCGGGTGAAGTGCGTGAGGGCGAGGAAAAGAGTGTCCGAGTCCGGAGCGAATCATTTGATGGGGAGACTATTTAGTAAGTACGGGTCGGACGGGTTCGCGGGGAAGTTTTCCAGTGATTTGGCGTTGACGACGAGGAATGAGATGCAAGATATGCGGGTAGATGCGCTTTTGGCGTATTATGACGCCACGGTGAATCGGTTGGATAACACACACATCGCGCATTCGTTAAAGTGTAGGACGTTGATTTTAGCCGGGTCGGAGTCGCCGTGGTATAACGATAGTTTGCACATGAATAGCGTGATGGATAAGACGATAACTTCGTGGGTGGATATGGAAAAAGTTGGAGCGGCGGTAACGATGGAACACCCGAGCGCGATGTTGTCGCCGGTGCATTTATGGTTGCAGAGGTTGAAAGCGGAGGGGTATCTTTGAATTTTAAGCATAAAAACCTTTTAATCCTGGTACTATTCTAATTGAATTATAAAGCTGCTACAGTGTCTAATATCTTTGGTTCGGACTCGGAAAACAACACGTTTCGCGTTTTCGCGTTTTCAATGAGCGACTTCAAATCGAGCATTTCGAGCGTCTCGCCGCCTCCGGCGAGCGCGTCGGCGTTGCACAAAACTATGAGCTTCTTCTTCGCTCGCGTGAGACTGACGTTGAGTCTGCGACTATCACTCAAGAAACCCGCGGACGTTTTACTCGTGCGAACACAACTCAAAATAATAACATCTGCTTCGCTTCCTTGAAATGAATCAACCGTGCTTGCAAACACGTCGTCGTCGGAACCGGCGGGAACGACATTTTTCGCGCGCATCAAATTCGCAATTAATCTAACTTGAGCCGTGTAAAATGTTATGATTCCAATTTTCAACGCTTTCCTGCGGAGCTTTATTACCAAGTCGACGGCGATTTCAGCCTCGCGATCGTTACTTATGCTCGAACTGCTCGAAATGCGGTGTTTCCCAGAGTGCACATTCACGATGGAATACGGCATAGTGTTGTTGGAATTTTCAACGCACGCGGCATTTTGTAGTTTACCGCCGTAGAAACGCTCGGAAGGCCACGCGCAAATTTCTGGATGCATCCGATACTGCGTCTTAAGCATAGTACACATCACTTCGTTCTGGTCGCCCCCGTAGCACGCGAACAAGCGTTCCATCAGACTTTTATTGTATCCCAATCTTTGTACATCTCGGCTGAAGCACATCGCCGGCAATTGTTGCGGATCTCCAATGAGTAAACATCGCTTCGGATTCCTCGCAAACGCTAACAAAATTTCTCCTTCCAAACAATTTGCAGCTTCGTCGACAATCAACACGTCGCAATCGGCGGCACCAGAATGGTACAAACCACCGCACGAACCCAAAGTACAAAAACAAAGGCGCGCGTTTGAAAGCACCGCTTTCGCGAGGACGTCTCGATTTCTCAAATTGTCAGCCTTCGTTTTCCCTTCGATGCGCTCGATAAAGTCTTTTACTGTAGATTCGACCTCCATATTCTGTGATACATTTTTTCGATCGCACGGGTTCAACAATAGTTCAGAAACGTATGATCCCATTTCCAAAAGAAACTTGGCGATGCGCTTCATTTCCTCGCGCGTATTTTTCAGGTCCGCCATAACATCTGCTTTGCTTCTTTTGCCGCCATTCTTACGAGCGGTACCGTTCTTCAACTTGACACACAACGAATCGAGTCGACGGTAAACGTAATACTCGTCTATTATGTTTACGTCTTTCGCCGCACTCTCTAGCGCGTCTTCGACGCCGTACAAAGCGATACTCTTTCCGATTTTATCTCGGTCCTCCGTTCTTGGAATGTTCCGAAGAAATGTTTCCAAGCAAACGATTACAGCTTTGTTTGTAGGAGCACACACCAAGAGACGCTGACGTTGATTTTGCGTTTCAAAGGTCAATTTGTGAAGAAGCTTCGCGCAGAAGTGCGTCTTTCCCGTTCCAGGAGGTCCTTGGACCATTTTCAGTCGGGATCCGGGACCTCTGTCGTTCATAAATCTCTCCAACGCGAATCTTTGCGATTCGTTCAATCCATCGTTCACTTCTTCCTTTGCTGCTGCACTTTTTCTCTGACTTCTTTCAACCAAAGTTGTACTGCTCTTAACGTCACGATCGCAATCATCGTCACTGTCGCTGAAACGAGTATACGTCGCGTTCTTCGTGCCTAAAACTTGCGCCTCGAACAAAATCTTTGGTCGCGAAATCGCAACCGCGACTATTCTTTTTTGCGTAAGGACGTTCCCGAGGGGAGTCACAATCACTTGATCTTCTACGTTCTCCGTTTTAATATTCGTTTGCACGTGCACGTACTTGTTCCTAGCGCTAGAACTATCTTCGCCTTTGATGTTCGATACATCCACGACAATCCCGAGAGCGCCCTCGTTTTCTCTCGAATCTTTCTTTTTCGGTTGGAGTAAAACCACGCTTCCGCTCTTTCTCCAATCGTCTTCTTTGCTACTGCTACTCGTAGTACCCCCGTTGTGACGACGGCCAATTATCTCCAGCTTCAAGCAAACGCTATTACTATCTGCAGGGTACTTCTCTCGTGCCTTTACATTGCACGTTTCCCTCTTCGTCGAGTCTTTTTTCAATCCTTGTCTGATTATCGCCTTCGCCTCGGCAAACGCAACCTCGATTTGCGCGTGAAAGAACTCATCCATACTCGCATACCTCACAGGGGCCTCTTCCAGCGGTAAGAAATGTTGCTGCATCGATGCTTTACTACTCCCATATCCCTTCCCCGAACTACTACCAACGTCTTCTCCTTTCCTTAGCGTCTTCGCTTCCCATCGCAACACGCTCTGTACGAAATACTCGTTCCCTGCGGCGAATGTCCTATTCGCAGGTTTCCTCATCTGTTGCGCCGCATTACGTTGCCGCTGTTTCGTCCTTCTCGCTTTTCCGTTTTTCTTCAGCTCTTGACGATAATAGTCCATATCGTCGTCGTCGTCGTCGTCCTCGTCTTCCTCCGCGTCATCCAGCTTTATGTAGTCTTTCCCTTTAGGTGATTCTCTCGAACGCTTTTTGCAACCATTACTCTTATCATCACCTCCTCCGCTCCCACCAAAAGTCGTCTCGAGCATTTCCTCTATCCCACTCTCTTCTTCTACGTATTCTCCCTCGCAGTCTTCGTATCCTTCTTCGTCGTCGCTATATCTCTCCCAACCGAAGTCTTTTTCCATTGCGCTTTGTCGGGGAAAAACGAAACGCAAACACAAAGACAGAAGGGGCGGGATTGGAGGAAAGCTTTTCGAGAGTTTATTCTCCTTCCCACATTATTGTACTCGTTGTTCGCAATGAATGCGTTTCTTATCAGCACTGATATTACTCTCTGTCTTTTGTGCGCACGTTTTAATGAGAGTAAGTGCGCGCGAATATGGAGTGTCGCGAAAAATTCTCGTTTCGCGTTTGTCTTGGGATTTCCCCAGTTGAGGGAATCCCCTAAATTGAACGATAGAAGCGCGCGCGTAGTGTTGATGTCTCTCTCTCTTTGCGTGTATGTTATTACAAGCGCTTTAAAAAATATTCGCGCGCGTGAAGTATTAGTATTATTATTATTATGATTAGGACGTGTGCAACTCTCCGTGTTCGTATCGCCAACCATATGGTAGAGGACAGTTGTTGTCGAGGAGGTATTGTACACATTCGGGGTGGTTGCTCTTGTGCGCGTAGCGTATGGCCTCAGAGTTCCAAGGCGCTTTGGCGGTTTCGTGCAAGTACTTCAAACAATCTAAGTGACCGCATATGACTGCCCACTGACACGCATATTCGTTAAATTGATCATATTTACGCTCAACAAGATATTCGAGTATATGAAGATGACCATTTTGAGCCGCCCTTGAGGCAGTACCCGAATCCCAAAGCGCTTTCGCTTCTTCGCGTAAGTATTTGAGGCACTCGAGATGACCGTTTATGGCGGCACATGCACACGCGTCCTCATCGATAGGACACTCATTTGCAACGCAATACTTTACCATTTCCAGATTACCTTGTTCTGCGGCCTCACAAATCGTCTCTTTATCCCACTCACACTTTTTCTCCTCTCGCGCCCACTTGAGCAACTCGAGTTTATTCGTTTTAGCAACTTCGTAGCAGAAAGTTGTTTCGTGCAACCAATACGGCCAAGATTTATTCTCCCACGCAACTTCCAAAGTCGATATCGACGACATCTCTTCAATCCAAAACTTCTCTTTCAAATCACCCGCGCGAGACGATCTCTTAATCAACTTTCTCGTTTCACTATTCACCTCGTACAAGAATTTAAGATCGGTCCCATTCAATCTCGGAAGGATGTGTTTGAAACACATATCGTCCCACTTCACGATCACATCCCACAATGAATCTCTCTGACCAACCTTCTGCGCTCTCGTCTTTACTCCTCCTCCGGACATGATGATGAGACTGTTTGTAAATGCTTTCTTTCCTTCTAATGAATGGACATATTTCGCGCTTCGCGTCTTTATTCTCTGGGGATCTCTGGGGAAAAAAGGTAGTTATAAAGGGGAGAAAAGCCTCACTTTAGGCGCGCACTGTTTACAAAGCAAGAGGCGCCTCGCTGCCCACCATCTCTCGCAGATGTCCCCTCCGCCTCTCTCCTCCTCTCCTCCTTCTTCTTCTTCGGACTTTGACGATGATACGATTGCGAGCGCATTTTTCGTGCAAAAGAAAAACGCGTCGGTGCCGTTACGGATGATGCTTTTCACGAACGGAGATGGAGAAGAAGGAGAAGACAAAGAACGGCATCAGCAGCAGCAAGAGCAGCAAAAGAGATTCGTCGAAATCGCGTGTAAAGGAAACTTTTGTTTTCCGGAGGAGAAGGGCGATTCTACTTCGTCGTCGTCGTCGTCTGAGTATTACACATTCGGTTTGACCGACCAAGACGGGAAGAGGTACTTTGGGTTCGTGTTGCGATATCGACGGAAGAAGAAGAAGAAGAAGGAGAAGAAGAAATCAGAAGAAGAAAACAACAAAAAAGCGGGGTCAGAGGAAGACGCAGAAGAAGAGGAGGTAGCGATGTGCGTGCTGAGCTCGAGACGGTTTTACGGTTTGTTCGAAGAGATATTGCGAGCGGCGTTGCCGTGCGCGAAGGCGTTGTGGGATGAGGATGAGGATGAGGAGGAGGACGCGGAGAGTTTCGCGCTCGAGTCTTCGGAGTTAGGTGCGTTTCTTCGAGCGACGCTGGGTGCGTCTGTTTCGAACGGGAAGCACTCAGAAGGAGGAAGAGGGGGAGAAGAGGACGTGCTCGTGGTGCCGTCGCCGAACGCGGAGCCGAGTTTGCGATTGCGCGTGCCGAGGAAGGAGGAGAAGGAAGATTTGGCCTGTTTCGATGCGTTTCTGTACGGAAGTAGCGATGACGACGAGGAAGATATGGACGACGAAAAGTATGGCAAAAATAGGATGAAAATCGACAGCGACAAAGACAATAACATCAACGCCGTGAGTACATCCAACGCCGCCGAAAAAGAAGAAGAAGAAGCGCGCTCAAACGATAGGAAATACGGCAAGCGGAACGTCGTACCTTCCGATGCTATCGTGGCGCTATTCGTGGCGTTATTGTTTGAAAGACGCATCGTTTTGACGTCAAAGTCGTTATCAAAACTGTCTCGCGCGACACACGCGGCAAACAGAATGGTATTTCCGTTAAAATGGCAACACGTGTTTCTTCCGTTGGTCCCGGCGGGATTGATGGATTATCTCACCGCGCCGATGCCTTTTGTGGTTGGTTTACCGCTGCAACTCATGAGCGCGTATGAAAAAGTCCCGAAAGAGGAAGTGTTCCTGTTGAATTTAGACGACGGGTCGTACACGTACTTTGAGGAGGATTTCGAGCTCGTGCCGAAACGCATAGCGAATAAGTTGCAAAAGACTTTAGAGAGCGAGAGAGAGTTAGGAAGACGGGAGCACCGTCGTCGTCGGCGGCGACATCTTCGGAAACTTCCGCCACTGGAAGAACCACAACCCAGGGTGACGTTATCCGCAGCAACATCATCAGCAATAACGACGACGACAATGGAAGAGGTTATATCGAAAGCGTTTCGAACCTTTCTGTCCAGCGCGATTGGATCTTACCCTCGATTTGTGAAATCCGTAGCTTTAGAAAGACCACCCCCGGAAGCGATATCGAACGATGGTTTGTGGCTCGACCAAGACGCGTTCGTAGAAGGCGCGCCAAACCATCGAACGCGTTTGTTTCGTGTCTCTCTCAGACACACGCAAATGTACGAAGTATTCGTCCGAGATCGTCTCCGCGCGTGCGCCATCGCGGCGAGAAGCGGGAAAGCGCAATTCGGTTCAGACGTGAAAGATGAAGATTTGGACGAGGAAAGCGCATTAGCCGCGTTTGGTTCTGAGTTTCAAAAGGAAGCAAAACACGTGTACCGCGAAACGCAACGCATAGCAAAAATATCTGCCATAGAAACGCAACGCATAGCAAAAATATCTGCCATAGGCATGAGAAAAGGAGCCAAGTTAGTCAAGGAAAAATTTTCCACCAGCCTAGATGCGTTCAAAGAGAGAAGACAACGCATGAAGAATTTGAGTTCAGAATCGTTAGAAGTAGCAAATACAGCAGAAGGAGGAGATTTAGAGTGGAAACGCATAGATAAAACGACGACGATGTCGTCAATACCATCATCAACAACAACATCAACGACAGGAGCGCTGGCATCTTCTTCGGAAGACGATGAAGACGAATCCGACGACGACGATGCGACCACTACCTCAGCAAATAACCGAGCAATCGAGATCAAGCGTGCATCCGAGCGTGCGGCAAAGAGACAACAAAACAACAACGACGCCATTATGGACGAAACGACGAACAATCTCATCGATTTCTTCGACGACATCGTTCTCGGCGCGTCCTCTCCCCCATCGGCGCCGACAACGTCGAACCCCGCGCCTCCAGCCATCTCTCTCCTCGACTTGTAATAGTATCAATAAAAACAAAGCAGCAGCAGATTCGTGTGTACGTGTTTTTGTGTGTA
>Ga0209090_10001153_pt1 | contig 16829 bp, 16 predicted proteins | sample ArcticOcean_MG_C_9_FD_187432 | JGI IMG/M metagenome (GOLD analysis project Ga0209090, IMG submission 187432) | Marine microbial communities from western Arctic Ocean - ArcticOcean_MG_CB2_152 (SPAdes) (version 2) | ecosystem: Environmental > Aquatic > Marine > Oceanic | place: Arctic Ocean... | reverse complement strand
GAAGTACTGTACCAGTCGGTTATTATCGTACCACCTACTCTGTCGACAGAAATTAAAGGCATGATAGAAAATTGTTTTAACGCCACTTCATAGGTAATTCCTTTTGCAAATGACACATCACCATTATCCTCAAGCATGCTCATCATCATGTCGCCAAGTGAAATACTTTCGGTTGCTTTATTACCTTTAGCCGCCTGAACGTCTTTGAAACGATCAGTTTTGTTTTGCTCCCCATAATATAAACTTGAACAACCAGTAATAATTAAAAATGATAATATTGAAAATAATACGGAGTATTTTTGAGTATTTGAAGACATATGCAGTAATTTTTTAGTAAATTTAAAGGATTTTCAACAAAATATAGTAAATTTATAATAAGGAAATAGTTATTTTGATATTGTTAAGATAACCGAAGCTTGAATTGTGATATATTTACCACACTAATAAAATAAACGTGCATATATACAACATAAATATTGATAAATGAGCAAATATCTAAATAATGGCCGTGTTCGAGCATTTCAATTCTAGATTAGATGCTCGGTTTTATAAATTGATCAATTCACAAAAGGAAAATAATTATGAATAAATCAAAAATACTAGCTCTTTCAGGTTTAGCGACAGTAATGTCTGCTTCTGTTGCAATGGCTGGCGACAACAGTGTATCTGTAAATGGTTACATTGAAGGCTTTGTAAATAGTGGAGATGCTACTACTGGTATATCTAACACTGTTTCTTCTCAATCAATCTATGTTGCGTATTCATCTACTATGGATAACGGCATGGGCTTAAACGTTGGATTCACTCTAACTAATGGTACGCACGCTGCTGGTTTCTCTATTGATACTGGTATGGGTACACTTTCAACTGGTACTGCATGGCAAATGAATTCTGCTGCTGACGCAATGGATAGTTTACCAAACAATGCTAACGTAACTTCTAGTAATAAAGTACTAGGAACTTATGATGATGGTGATACCAACTCAGGAGAAGGAATTAAATTTACTTCTAACTCTATGAATGGCTGGACTATAGCTGCTTCAGTTGGTGAAGACACTAATGCTGCTGCTGAGTCTGACAGAGTAACTTCAGTTGCTGCTAAAGGTTCTATCATGGGCGTTTCTGTAGCTGCTGGTGCTGTTGACCAATTGGGTGCTGCTGACGATTCATTTATAACTCTAGGTTACTCAATCGCTGGTGTTGGACTTGGTTATGGTATGTATGACTCTGACGATGATGAGACTACTGCAATTAGTGTAACAACTAGTGTTGCTGGTATGACTGTTGGATATCGTTTTGATGATCTAGATGCTACAACTGACAATGACCAAAGTACTTACGCAATTGGTAAAGACTTAGGCGCTATGTCACTAACTTTAATGTACTCTGAGCAAGATGCGGCTGATACGTCGAACTGGTCTCTAGTATATGCAATGGGTTTTTAATCAATAAAAACTTATTAAGTTAATACTAAAATTAACACCTCACATTAATTTGTGGGGTGTTTTTTTTGATCTATACTTTAAATTATTTTATATTTTCTTAATGTCACAATACAAAGACTTTCTTAAAAATTTCGAAAAAGCGGTTTTACAATCTAGAAGAAACATAGAAGAGGTAGAACTAATTGCAGTTAGTAAACGTAAGCCAATAGAAAATATCCTGCCTATTATTAGTGAAGGCCAACTATCTTTTGGTGAAAATCAAATTCAAGAAGTTAAGCAAAAATGGCCACTTATCAAACATGATCATAGTAAAATAAAACTACATTTCATTGGTTCAATTCAAAGTAAGAAACTTGATGATATTATTCATCACTGCGATGTAATCCACACGATTGATAGAGAAAAATTAGTTTTAATTATTGCTAAGTTAGATAAATCCTTACTTCAGAATAAAACTTTTTTTATACAAGTTAATACTGGCAATGAACCTCAAAAATCCGGTGTTGACTTAAAGAAAGTGGAAGAATTTATTCAATTATGTAAGAATTATAAAATCCATATTGATGGATTAATGTGTTTACCGCCAGAAAATGAATTACCAGATAAGCATTTCCAAATATTACAAAGTTTAGCAAAAAATAATCATATTAAGTATTTAAGTATGGGTATGACTGATGATTATCATGCCGCGTTAAAATATGGTTCAACTCACATAAGAGTAGGAACTGCTATCTTTGGCACTAGAGACTAGTCGATTATATTGATTTTAGTTTCTATATTTATTTTCGTTAAAATATGATTCAAATCACCTTTTTTAAGAGCTACGCACCCTTCAGTACTTACATAATTATGTCTTGAGATATGCATAAAAATTGCACTCCCTTTATTCTTAATAATTGGATTTCGATTATAATTCATTACGCATAAAATATCATAGATATCATCATCCCTAAATAATACTTCAGCGCTTGGTTCGAAAGGAAATTTTATAAGTTTATTATAATCCTGACTATTTACATCATCACACCAACCAAAATTCTTATTTATAGCAATTGTTGGTAAATCTAAATTAGGTAAAACTACCTTATCTGCACGATAGTATATTTTTTCAATTGAATAAATTCCAGTTGGTGTACAACCATCACCTTCAACTTTATTGCATGATATACCGTTTTTCCCCGTTGCACATTTAAATGTTGTATCGTTATATTTAAGTATATTTTTTCTAACTATAATCATTATCTAGCTATATTATATAAAAGTGTTTGAAAGTAACAATATTGATATTTTTTTAAAACGTGAAGAATTATTAACTGTTTTTCATGAACTAATTACTCAAATTGAAAATAAAAAATCTTTAAAAAATATTACATTTAAAATTATTAGCAGATTTAGTAAAGATCAACTAAGTCCAATAATAATTTTAGATCAATTTTCATTAAAAGAAATTATAGATAAAAAATTTGATATAAATGGTCATGTGTTCATAATTGGTGATTTGAATAAAGAAATATTATTAAATCTTAGTGATAATTACATTAATTATGAATCTATAGATCGGCCTATAAATTTTTTAAGCTTAATTAATAAATGTAAAAACTTAATTAATCAAAAAAATAACTCTCTATCTGAGATTATAAAATTTGAAAAATTTAGTTATTCATTTCAACTTAATACTATTTATACAGGTGATAATTCATTATATTTAACTGATAAAGAAAATGAAATTTTCAAAGCATTAATTGATAATAAAAAAGTGCCACTAGGTAAAAAAGAATTGTTATCAAAGGTATGGAATTATGGCGATGGTATTGACACACATACTTTAGAAACTCATATCTATACATTGAGAAAAAAAATAAAAAAGAAACTTAACTTTTCTAATTTAGTCAGCCATGAAGAAACTGGTTATTTTATTAATGAAAGATCTTAGATAATTTTTCTTAAACATTAAGTAATAAGTGGTCACGTTCCCATGCACTAATTACATTCTGATAAGCATCGTGTTCAGTTTGTTTAACTTCAGCATACAAAGTTATAAAATCTTTACCCATAATTTCTGCCAAACTATCACTAACTTTTATTCTTTTTATAGCATCTGGTAAATATTTTGGAATATTATGTCTTCTTTCAAAACCACTACCAGCAATAGGTTTTTCTGGCTCTATCTTTTCTTGAATTCCCAAATACCCACAAGCCAACGACGCTGCTATTGCTAAGTATGGGTTTGTGTCGGCACCAGGTATTCTATTTTCTACACGTTTTGATTCAGGAGAAGACAATGGAACCCTTAAACCGACAGTTCTATTATCAAAACCCCAATGTGTATTTATTGGCGCCGAAGCATCAATTACAAATCTACGATATGAATTTACATAAGGAGCGAAAAATACCATTGCATCAGGTAAGTATGTTTGCAAGCCACCAATGTATTGATAAAATGCCTCAGACTCTTTACCAAGTTCGTCAGAAAAAATATTTTTCCCACTCTTGATGGAAAGGAGATTTTGATGAATATGCATGGAACTACCAGGCTGTCCTTGATGTGGTTTAGCCATAAATGTAGCGTGAATACCATGTTTTAAAGCAACTTGTCTGACAGCGCGCTTAAACATAAATGTTTGATCAGCAAGACTTAATGGATCGCCATGATTTAGGTTAATCTCAATTTGAGAAGGACCACTTTCATGAACCAAAGTATCAACACCAATATCTAGGGTTTCACAGTAATCATATATATCGTCTAAAAAAACATCAAACTCATTCACTGAGTCAATACCAAATACGTCACTTCCGTTTGCTCGGCGCCCAGACTTACCAACTGGGGTTTTTAGTGGAATATTTGGGTCGAGATTTTTTTCACATAAATAAAATTCAAGCTCAGGTGCAACAATAGCTTTTAGGTCATTTTCCTTAAGAAGATTAATTATCTTCATCAATACTTGTCTAGGTGCAACCGCAGATGGTGATCCAGAATTAGAATAAAGGTCACAGATAACTTGTGCGGTAGGTTCTTTATTCCAAGGTAATTTTTTAAGAGTGCTTAAATCAGGTATCATAAGAACATCTTCTTCGACGTAGTCTATGATTTGACTCTCATCAATCCATTTACCAGAAACTGTTTGTCCAAATACTGAATCTGCAAGCTTTAAACTTTGATCTTCAACTGATTTTATAAACCTATTAACAGGTAATATTTTCCCCTTAGTTGATCCTGCCATATCTGGGAAGATACACTCTACTTCAGTAATTTTATTTAATTCCAGCCATCGCTTGAGTTCTTTAAAGGAACTTTTATCTATACTCATGCTGATTTGATTTTTTTATAATATTTATCTAGTATTTATTCATCTAACTTTAACGACGAATAACTCTGGTTCTATTGATATATTTTTTCTAACTTTTGTAAACTCTAAATATGTTGATTGTCCAAGCTCGTCAATTATTTCCCAATTTTTCAATGAATAATTGCTGTTACTAAAGGTTAAGTTAATTTGTGTCCCACTATTAGACGAATCATTTTTAGATAATAATTTTATAACAATTTCATCATCGGCTTGATCTATTGATAAAATCTTAAATATTTCTCTAAAACTAATTTTTTCAGACATGATTTTATAGATTGGTTGATTAATTATTGGGTATTTATCAATTAAATATCTATCTTGATCTATGATATTCATAAAAAACTTTGTAGTAATAATATTTTCTAATTTATTGTCATAGGTAAAATTAGATTTATATGGCTTCTCAATGTAAAAATTTCCTGAAATTGTTTTATCGTTATCAAGTATTTGAAAAAATCTTCCTGAAATTGTTTGAGTTTCATTCCAATTTTTTTCAATTAATTCCAATATTTTGTTTTCTTCAGAAAAAACATTTACTGAAAAAAACAAAATAAAACTAATTATTAATTGTTTAGATAAATTAGAAAAATTAACTTTTAAATTTATCATAAAAAACCTCTCTTTTACCAACGTGATTAGCTGGACTAATAAATCCACTATCTTCAAGCTGATCCATGATTCTTGCAGCTCTATTATACCCTATTTGTAATTTACGTTGTAAGAGGCTAGTAGAAGCTTTACCTTCTCTAGAAATAATATCTAAACACTGTTGAAATAATTCATCTTTACCAGAATCATTTCCATCAATAGATATTTCATTATCTTCTTCTTTTGTAATATCTTCAATAAACTCTGGTTGCCCTTGTTTTTTTAAAGACGCTACAATTAGCTCCACTTCTTTATCTGAAACAAACGGACCATGTATTCTTGTAGTTCGTCCACCGCCCATCATAAGCAACATGTCTCCTTTACCCAGCAATCTCTCAGAGCCCTCTGCACCTAAAATAGTTCTGCTGTCAAACTTTGAGCTAACTTGAAAACTTATTCGCGTTGGAAAATTAGCTTTTATTGTTCCAGTTATTACGTCAACACTTGGTCGTTGCGTTGCCATGATCAAATGAATGCCTGCTGCTCTAGCCATTTGTGACAGTCTTTGAATAGTATGTTCAATTTCTTTTCCTGCAACCATCATTAAATCTGCCATTTCATCAACCACCACAACAATGAACGGCATTTTATTTAATTCTATATTAATTTTTTCAAACTTAGGCTGACCAGTATCAGAATTAAGTCCAGCTGGTATTTTTCGGCTTATAGTTTCTTTATTTTTAATAGCATCTTTGATTCTTTGGTTATAGCTCTCTATATTTCTTACTCCCAAAAGAGACATTTTTTGATACCTACCTTCCATTTCCTTAACAACCCACTTAAGAGCAGTAATTGCCTTTTTTGGATTTGTTACTACTGGTGTGATTAAATGTGGAATACCCTCATAAACAGAAAGTTCTAACATTTTAGGATCTATCAAAATAAATTTACATTCTTCAGGAGATAGCCTGAAAAGGATAGATAAAATCATTACATTGATTCCAACTGACTTACCAGAGCCTGTAGTTCCAGCAATTAATAAGTGTGGCATTGTAGCTAGATCTGCAAAAAAAGCATTTCCTCCAATATCTTTACCTAATGCAAGTAACAGATTGGCCTTAGAAGAAATAAAATTTTCTTTTTTAAATAGCTCACTTAAGAAAACAGCCTCTTGAGTTTTATTTGGCATTTCAATTCCTATGACATTTTTACCAGGTATTACCGCTACTCGAGCAGAAACAGCACTCATATTTCTAGCTATATCATCTGATAAGCCAATTATTTTTGAAGCCTTTGTTCCTGGAGCTGGTTGTAACTCGTACATAGTAACAACTGGCCCCGGACTCACATTTATTATTTCTCCTTCAATTTTAAAGTCTGCTAATATTTCCTGTAGTCGAATTGCATTACTATCCATTTCTTCTTTCGAAACCAATGAAGTCGCTGAAACTTTGGGTGTTGATAAAATATCAATAATTGGGGGAATGTAACTAGCATCTTCTTTAAATGACATTTTCTTTTGTACGATTTCAGATGAAACTTTATTGTTGTCCATATAGTCAGATACATTTTCATTTTTAATAGAATTAAAATCAATCTTAGGTTCAATTTTTTCATTTATAGATAAATTTATATTTTCTTTTAATTCATAATTATTATTTTTCTTTTTAAATATAATAGAATTTATAAAGAAGAAAATTTTCTTACAAAGAAACTTACAAGAGTTCCAGGCCATAAAAAATATTTTTCCCCAATCATTACGATCTAGTGCAGAAGCTAAAATAAAGAAAGCAAGAAATATCCCTACCATTAATACAGTAGAAATAATTCCAAGATATGAATTGTCGCTGATAGACAGTGGTTCAATAAAATTAATAAAAACTTCTGATGAAACAAAGCTATGAAAAACATTAACTTTATAAATCAAAAAAATTAAATCCAAAATTAATAAGCTAATGAATCCTGACAATAAATTAACTGCAAAAAACGGTAATTTCTTGAATACAACAAGCCTATAAGACCAGGTTAAAAAAAATATTAAAAGTAAATAGCTTGAAGATCCAAATATCTGTATTAATAAATCAGAAACGGACGCACCAAAGTTTCCAAGAATATTTTGAGCCTCTTGATCAGTGATATTATTTAAACTTGGATCTAATGGTGAGTAAGAGAAAAGCACTATAAAAACCGAAACAGCTAGACCAACAAAGACTAAACCAATGAGTTCTGCCAATCTATTAATTAAGAAGTTTTTATATTTTTCTGATATGAGCTGCATTTTTACTGATTTAATAAATTATTAACATAAATAATTCGCTAAATGATTCATACATTATTATATATATTTTATTCATTATTTCATAATCAGAATATTAAGATAATTTGTTAATAATATGATCAAAACTGATATAGCAATTATAGGATTAGGTATAACCTCAAAGTTAGCAGCACTGGCCTTAGCATCAAATACTCGTAAAGTTACGATTTTTGGGGAAGAAAATTCTCAATCTCATTCTTCTAATTTAGTTACCTTTTTTTCATTAAGTTCCATAGATTTTTTAAAGAATGTAGGCATTGAAAATGTAGTTAATCAATCAGTCTCAATAAAAGAGATATCTTGCTCTAAACTAGAAAAATACCAATTAAATAATAAATTTCAAATTAATTTTAAAGAAAAAAATGAAATGGGAAGAGTAATTATTAATAATAATTTAAGTGATAGTTTAGATAGCCAAATTAAAGTTAATAAAAATATTACTATTTTAAACAATGTCAAAATTAAAGAATATAAAGATGAAGGAGTTAATAAAATACTATTACTTGAAAATGAGGATAAATTTTCTGTTAGCTTGTTAATTATAACGGATAAAAAATCTAATTTAATAAATGAAAATTTTAAAAACAATATTTTAAAAAAAGATTTAAAACAGACTTCTATAGTAATGGATGTTACCACAAAAACTAACAACCACGCGTACCAATTTTTTACAAAAAATGGAGCTCTAGCACTACTGCCTATTAATGAAAATATGGCTTCTATAATTTGGTCTTTGGAAAATAACGCTTTGTTAATTAAATACAGCGCTGAAGAGATTTCAGAAGAAATTAATAAAATTTTCAAAAATATCACAGGATTAATTGAAGTTATAAATTTACAAAAATTTAAATTAAATTTTGAATTTGCAAAAAAAATTACTTCAAATTCAATTGTTTTACTTGGTGATGCCGCTCACTCCCTTCATCCTATCGCTGGACAAGGCCTTAATTTATCAATTAAAGATATATTAGAATTAAAAAATAAAATTGAGTATTTTAAATATCTTGGCTATGCCTTAAATAATTCAATTATATTAGATGAGTATGAAAAAACGCGACAGAGTGACAATACCATATACACATTTGCAACTAATTATTTGGACGAAGTTTTAAAAAGTAGAAACTATTTAGTTAATACAATTTCAAACTTAGGGATTGCAACTGTTGAAAAAAATAATTTTTTAAAAAATATGATTATAAAAAGCGCAACAGGCCAATAGAGTTAATGAAGCTCAGTACTTGAGGTATCTTGATTATTTTGAAATTGATAAGATTGAAACAATGACTCGAGTGTTTTACATCGATCAAATAATGTTCTTGTTTCTAAGAGAAGTTGCTTCTCTTCAGGTTCAAAAGGAACCAATACACCACTATAATTTATTAGTTGTTCAGTAGGCGATTGTTCAATAATTTCCCAGTCAATTAATAAGTTTCTTTGTTCTAGATATTTTTTTATTAGAACAAGAAGACTTTTTCTATCAATATTCTCTGTATCAGCAGGTTTAATATCCTCTTTATAATTTTCATAATTAGCCATTATTTGTCTGTAAGGAGTGGTTGTATCTAGCTCTTGATCAATTTCAAAACGAATTAATCCTGTCAGCGTTACTAGATATCTTCCATCTCCTGTTTCACTAAATGATGAAATTCTTCCGGCGCAGCCAACTTTTTTTAAATTTTTTGAATTAGGATCATCCTTGGTAACATTCGGCTGAATCATTCCCATAATTCGATCTGGAGAACTTAGAGCTTCATCAATCATTTGTAAGTAACGAGGTTCAAATATATTTAGTGGAAGTTGAGTTTGAGGAAATAGCACGGCGCCAGTCAGTGGGAATAGCCCTAACTTTTTTGGTAATTCATCTATAGTTTGATAAGACTTCATTTAACTTTGGTAATATTATGTTATTACTATATTAAATATGCTCTTATTCTTGAAATACAAGGATTTATAATATAAATAAACTGAATTATGCGAGTGTAGCTCAGGGGTAGAGCGAAACGTTGCCAACGTTTAGGTCGTGAGTTCGAATCTCATCACTCGCTCCATTTTTTTAACATACATATTAATATCATTTGTATAGACTCTAGTTAGTTTATGAGTGGATTTAGAGCATCACGATTAGGGCGTTTATCTTGGACAATGTTTGATTGGGCCAATCAACCTTTTTACACACTAATCATGACATTTGTATTTGCAGTTTATTTTACAGATGTATTTATTGCAGGCGATGATGGTGCTCAAAAATTTACATTAACCCAAACTATTGCTGGAATAGCGATTGCTATTTTAAGCCCGATACTTGGATCTATTTCTGATTTACGTGGTAACCGCAAAAGATGGATGGGCTTATGGTCACTCTTATTTGTAATTGGCATGGGATTACTTTGGTATGCATATCCAGGCGCGCCAAATGGAATTTGGTTAGTAATGTTTGGTCTAATCTTAGCATCTACCGCTGTAGGTTTTGGAGAAGTATTTAACAATTCTATGTTAACTAATATAGAAACCAAAGAGAACATGGGTGTACTTAGTGGTTTAGGTTTTGGACTGGGATATATCGCTGGATTAATTGGCTTAATTTTATTTTTACTTTTTTTTGTATGGCCTGGTGGTGAAACCAATTTACTCTATGGTTTAAATACAAGTGAGTATGAGCATATAAGAATTATAGGACCACTTTGTGCAGTCTGGTATGCATTTTTTATAATACCTTTATTTTTGTTCACTCCTGACACCAAGAGTAAACAAATTCCAATTCTAGCTTCTATCAAACAGGGCACAACTAATTTTATTAATACATTTAAAGAATTAAAAAACTTCAAAAATGTTTTCATTTTTTTAATTGCTAGACTATTTTTTCAAGATGCATTGAATGCATTATTTGTTATTGGAGGAATTTATGCCAATCAAGTTATTGGCATGACATTGACTCAAGTTTTAATTTTAGGCATTATCCTCAATTTATTTGCAGGCCCAAGCTCAATTTTAGGTGGCTATTTTAATGATCGTATTGGTTCAAAAAAAGTAATCAATATTTCGTTATGGGGCTTATTAATCTCTGGAGTATTGGCACTTTCAATGGATCAAACTACAATTTTCTATTTTTTTGAAGTTGCAAAATTCTCACCTGATGTTGAAAGATTTACTTTTGGCATATTTAATTCTGTTAGTCAGGTAGTTTATATCTTTGTTGTCATAGGAATAGCAACATTTTTTGGTCCAACACAAACTGCATCTCGAGCATTGATGGTAAAAATTTCTCCACCAGAAAAAGCAGCAGAATTTTTTGGCCTCTACGCTTTTGCGGGTAAATCAACTTCTTGGTTAGTACCAGGCTTAATGTCTATTATATTAATTTTTAATAATAATCTTCAAAATGCTATGTTAGTTATAATGCTGTTTAATATATTAGGTATTATTATGATGAGATATGTAAAAGAAGATGGTTAAAGATTATCTAAATTTAATTTCTAAAAAAAAATCACAAGTTATTTTATTTATTCTTTTTAACCTTTGTGGGTTGATATTTATTTTACTGCCATATGGCATATTTGGGAATATGCTAGATTTACATTTTAGTTATACATCAGCCGATGTATTTAAAAACTTTTATCAAATGGGAGAAAATGGAAGATATATAAATTTATATTCTACATTGATCTTAGATACAATTTACCCAATTTTATATACATCTTTGATTTTGGGAGCTTATGTTAAGTTGTTTAAAAATAATAATCTGATTTTATTTATCCCGGCTACAGCATTTCTATTAGATATAATTGAAAATATTAATATCGTTTATATGAACTTAAACTATTTAAATTTAGATGAAACACAGGTAATGATAGCAAGCACTATTACCTCATTCAAATGGATTACTATTTTTGGCGTAATATGCTTAATAATTTATGGTATAATTAATTATCAAAAAAATAAAACTTAGTAACTTTTACTAGCTATTAAAATATAGCTAATTACTACAATCAATTATTAGTGTTTAAAGTGGCGCACACCTGTAAAAGCCATTGTAATCCCTGCATCATCAGCCGCTTTAATCACATCTTGATCATTCATTGAGCCACCAGGCTGAATTACTGAAGTGGCACCAGATTTTATTGCCACAAGGAGTCCATCTGGAAAAGGAAAAAAAGCATCCGATGCAACTGTACATTCTTTAAGTGAATTTTCATCTAATTGATAATCTTTCATTTCATTATTTTTTATTACGGCAACGCTTGCACTATTTATCCGACTCATTTGTCCTGCACCAATGCCAATAGTCTTATTATTTTTAACATAAACTATGGCATTAGATTTTACGTGTTTACAAACTTTGAAAGCAAACAGCATATCTGCAGTTTGGTGGGTAGTAGGTTTCACTTTAGTTACTATATTTAAATCTAAAATTGATAGTTTGTGGTTGTCATTAGACTGAAATAAAACCCCACCTTCTATACTTTTAAAATTATGTGAAATAGTATTTTCAAACATATTTTCTAGAATGAGTAGTCTTAAATTTTTCTTTGAGGCAATAATTTTTTTTGCATCATCTGTTATTGCCGGTGCAATAATTACCTCAGTAAACACTTCAATTATTTTTTTTGCAGTTTCTTCATCTAATATTTGATTTAAAGCTATAATTCCACCAAAGGCACTTGAAGGATCACATGCAAAAGCTTTTTCATAAGCATCCAACAAATTAATTCCAGATGCAACTCCACATGGATTAGCGTGTTTAATTATTGCAACTGTACAATCATTGCTAGGATCGAATTCTTTAATTAACTGAAGAGCAGCATCTGCATCATTTAAATTATTATAACTAAGTTCCTTTCCTTGAATTAAATTAGCACTTGGTATGCCGGAACTATGAACTGAGTTTTTGTAGATACCAGCATCTTGATGTGGATTTTCACCATAGCGAAGTTTTTTACTGAGCGTAGCAGGTGCAATAAAATTTTCTTTAAGGTCATTGCTATTTCTTTTAAACCAGTTACTGATAATTCCATCATAGTGAGCTGTCCGCTCAAATGTTACAGCTGCACACTTAGTTCTAAAATTTATAGAAGTCTTGCCCGTATTCTTACTTAATTCATCTATCAAGCCACTATAATCAGAAATATCACTAACTACACAAACATACTTATGGTTTTTTGACGCAGAGCGAAGCATTGCGGGTCCTCCAATATCAATATTTTCAACACAAATTTCATCTTTAACCTCTGCATTTACTGTATTTTCAAATGGATATAAATTAACAATCAGTAGATCTATATTTTCAATATTATACTTTTCTTGGGATTCTTTATGACTTTGATTATTTCTAACTGCCAGTAACCCACCGTGAACATTTGGATGTAATGTTTTGATACGACCATCCATCATTTCAGGAAAATTTGTAACATCACTCACATCAGTTACTGGTATATTCATATCTCTTATGAATTGAGCAGTACCTCCTGTAGATATAAGTTTGACTTTTTCTTCATGTAGTTTTTTAATGACTAGATCTAAACCTGATTTATCTGAGACAGATATTAAAGCAGTCTTAATTTTTATATCCAAGACTATTAACCTCTTAATCTAGATATATTGTTTGCATATTCTTTTTCACCACCTGTAAATGTTGTCGTACCAGCAACAATAACATCGGCACCAGCTTCAAGAATAGATTCGATATTTTCAAAATTAACCCCACCATCTATTTCAAGTTCGATATGAGGATGAGAATCATCAATTTTTTTTCTTAATAATTTTAATTTTTCTAATGCTGCTGGAATAAATTTTTGTCCACCAAAACCTGGATGCACACTCATTACTACAATTATATCAAGCTTGTCTAAGAAGGGTAATACCACTTCCCATTCAGTATCAGGATTAATTGCTAAGCCTGCTTTAACATTATGTGATTTAATTTTATCAATACATTTATCAATATCATCATTTGCCTCAGGATGAATGGATATGATGTTAGCACCAGCTTTTATAAATTCTTCTATGTACGGCTCTATAGGGTCAATCATTAAATGAACATCAAATGGAATTGAGGTTCGATCTCTTACTGATTTTACAATACTTGGTCCCATGGAAATGTTTGGAACAAAATGACCATCCATTACATCTACATGAATATAGTCAGCTCCTGCTTTTGCAAGAGCAGCAACTTCCTCACCAAGTTTAGAAAAATCTGATGCTAAAATTGATGGTGAAACTTTAATCTTATTTGTCATGGAGCTATCTTTCTTATATCAAAAGCCTCTAGAGATTAAAACTTTTTATATAATTTAGAGATAAAAAAACCGTCAATGCCACCTTCTTCTTGCAAATGTGGTAGTGTGTTCAAATAACCTTTAGGTGAAATGAAGGCTTGGTATTCAGGAAAGTCATCTTTATTAATTGGCATACTAGAAATTGAGGTATTATCTTTAAGAAAAGCTTCAATCTGACCTTCGCCTTCTTCATATTCTAATGAACAGACACAATAAACTAGAACACCGTCATTATTTAAAAATTCAACTGATTGTTCTAAAAGCATTTTTTGTAATTTGATATTAGATTTTATATCTTGTTGATCTTTTATATGAATTAAATCAGGGTTTTTACGAATTGTACCAGTTGCTGAACAAGGAGCGTCCAGTAAAATAAAGTCATATTTTTTTTCTGGTTGCCATTTTAAAACATCGGCACAAATAACTTCAGGTTTCAAACCAGTGCGTTGAAAATTATCTTTCATAGTATCAATTCTTTTCCTTGATATTTCTACACATGTTACATTTGCACCCATTGCAACTAATTGCATAGCTTTACCACCTGGAGCTGAGCATAAATCAAGTACATTTTTATTTTTTATATTCCCTAAAATATTAGCAGGTATGGTTGCACCGACATCTTGCACCCACCACTTGCCTTCCTTAAAACCATCAATTTCAATTATTTTACCTGGATTATTTAACCTATAACTTCCTGGTAACGTATTTTGTAATTCAAGAAAATTATTCTCTTGATCAACATAGCTAATATCTAATGGAGGTTCTGATAATGAAGCATTTATTATTTTTATAGTTTCAGTTTTGCCATAAGTTTTTGACCAAGAATCCCAAAGCCAACCAGGAATTCTTTTTGATTCATCTAAGGTAGATTGAGTATTATTTTTTAAAAATTTTCTAAGTACGGCATTAATTAATTTACTAAAGTGCATTAAACGCTTTTTATTTTTTGCAATTTCTACCCAAGAGTTAATCACGGCATAAGCAGGTCGTTCTAAATCAATAAGTTCAATAAGTGCAATGCGAATACAGTTTCTAACCATGATATTACGTGGAGATATATTTTTATCAGTTAGTTGATCAATGATATTGTCGATTTCAAAAAGCTTCCTACATAGTACAGATAAAATAAATTTGGTTTCTGATCTTTTGTTTTTTATCTCTCTAGCTACTTTATTATTATAAAAGTGTTCGATGACTTCATTGAGTGGCGTTTTGCCACACGTGAATTCATTGGCAATTTCCAGTGTTACAGTTCGTTGATCGTTTAATAAAGACATTGTATTGTTGACGGTTAATAAATTAGAATTATATAGACACTTATGAAAAATATAACACTATACATTATTGCATTTTCCCTATTTTTAATCTCTTCTGCATTTGCGGAGACTTATGAGGTGCAAATGCTTAATAAACTCGAAAAAGAGCGTAACCTTTATAACCCAAGTATTATCTATGTTAATTCTGGTGATACCGTTAAATGGATTGCCGCAGATAAGGGGCACAATGTTGCTTTTACTAAAAAAGGTGTTCCAGATGGTGTTGAGCTTTATAAGTCGAAGCTTAATTCTGACGCTGAGTATACCTTTAATACTGCTGGTATATATGCATACAATTGTACGCCGCACTATGGTTTAGGTATGATTGCATTTGTGATTGTAGATAATGATTTGTCAAACTTCGATCAAGTTGCTAAAATTAAATATCCTGGTAAATCAAAAAAGCTAGCCAAGGTACTATTGGAGCAAATTAAAAATGGAAGTTGATGATTTAAATAAAGATCTAAAATCAGAAAAAACTGAAGTAGATTCCACTAAGAAAAAAAATCTCAAAAAAGAGATTGGTGGACAAGACGGTCCTGAGCCAACAAGATTTGGTGATTGGGAAAAAAAAGGAATTACTTCAGACTTTTAATTATTTATTCATCCGATTATTGATTAGATCAGCTACGACCGAAGGATCAGCTAGGGTCGATGTATCGCCAAGATTACTGAAATCGTTTTCTGCAATTTTTCTTAAAATCCTACGCATAATTTTACCTGATCTAGTTTTTGGCAATCCAGGAGCCCACTGAATTAAATCTGGTGAAGCAATCGGTCCAATTTCTTTTCTTACCCATGCAATCAATTCTTTGTATAATTCTTCAGAACTTGGCGCGTTAGCGTTAAGAGTTACATAGGCATAAATTCCTTGTCCCTTAATATCATGAGGATAGCCTACAACTGCAGCCTCACTAACTTTAGGATGCGCAACTAAAGCTGACTCTACTTCTGCGGTACCCATTCGATGTCCAGATACATTTATTACATCATCGACTCTGCCTGTAATCCAGTAATAACCATCTTCATCTCTTCGGCATCCATCACCTGTAAAATATTTACCCTCAAACTGAGAAAAATAAGTAGTTATAAATCTTTCATGATCACCATAAAGTGATCGCATTTGCCCTGGCCATGAGTCTGCTAAACATAATGATCCTTCACACGGACCATCAAGAACATTACCTTCTGCATCAACAATTTCTGGTTTAATTCCAAAAAATGGTTTTGTGGCTGAACCAGGTTTTTGATCAATCGCACCTGGTAAAGCAGATATTAAAATTCCACCTGTTTCGGTTTGCCACCAAGTATCAACAATGGGACATTTTTTTTCACCAATAACGTTATAATACCACATCCAAGCTTCAGGATTAATAGGCTCACCTACTGAACCTAATAACTTCAAACTTGAACGATCTGTTTTTTTAACTGGACCATCACCCTCACGCATAAGAGCGCGCAATGCGGTTGGCGCTGTATAAAAAATGTTTACTTTATGTTTATCAACTACTTGCCAAAATCTTGAGGCATCAGGATAATTTGGT